>Ga0306899_1000121_pt1 | contig 45439 bp, 44 predicted proteins | sample AntRauMFilla3764_FD_190407 | JGI IMG/M metagenome (GOLD analysis project Ga0306899, IMG submission 190407) | Saline lake microbial communities from Rauer Islands, Antarctica - Metagenome Filla 3 #764 (v2) (version 2) | ecosystem: Environmental > Aquatic > Non-marine Saline and Alkaline > Saline ... | reverse complement strand
ATCGGCGACGGCGTCTACGTCATAGACGAGGACGGGGAGTTCCGCCTCGTGAACGACGCCTACTGCGAGTTGACGGGGTACGACCGCGAGACGTTACTCGAGTCCGACGCCTCGCTGGTCGCGCCGGAGTCGGCGCTCGACCGCGGTGCAGCCGAACGCCGCGAGATACTCGACTCCGAGGCGTCGGTGGCGACGGTGGAGACCGAACTCACTACCGCCGACGGTGGGACGGTCCCAGTCGAGGCGCGATTCGCCCCGCTTGACCGCGGGGACGCCGGATTCGGGAGCGTCGGCGTCGTCAGGGACGTCACCGAGCGACGCCGGCGTGAACGAGAGCGCAGCCGGTACGAGACCATCGTCGAGACCGTCGAGGACGGCATCTACACCGTCGACGAGGACGGCGTGTTCACCTTCGTCAACGACGCCCACAAGCGACTGCTCGGCATCCCGTCGGCGGAGCTGGTCGGGCGCGACGTCGGGATGCTCGTCGAGGACGGCATCCTCGATCCGGAGGTGATCGACCGCGCCGCGGAGCTGGACGACAGGCTCCGGGCGGGCGACCGGGCGTCGGCCAGCGTCGAGGCGACGCTCTCGCGGCCCGACGGGACGGAGGTCGAGACGGAGGCCACGTTCAGCACGCTCGCGACCCCCGCCGGCCGGGAACGTGTGGGCATCGTCCGGGACATCACCGACCACGTCGAGCGCGAGTGGGAACTCGAGCGCCAGCGCGAACAGCTCGCCGCGCTCAACAGCCTCAACGAGGTCGTCCGCGAGGTGACGGCCGCCGTCATCGACCAGTCCACCCGCGAGGAGATCGAGTCGACGGTCTGTGCGTATCTCGCCGACTCGGCGTCGTATCTGTTCGCCTGGGTCGGCGAGGTCGGCGCCCGCTCGGAGACGGTGACGGTCCGGACCGAGGCCGGCACCGACGGCTACCTCGAAGACACCACTATCACCGTCGACCCCGACGACGAGCGCAGCGACGGGCCGACCGGCCGCGCCTTCCGGACAGGCGAAATACAGACCGTGACGGCCGTCGACGGCGACGACCGTTACGAGCCGTGGCGCGACCGGGCCGAACAGAACGGCGTCGCGTCGTCGGCCGCCATCCCCATCTGCCACGAGGGGACGACCTACGGGACGCTGAACGTCTACGCCGATCGGGAGAACGCCTTCACGGGCCGCGAGCGGACCGTCATCGCCCAGCTGGGCGACATCGTCGGCCACGCCATCGCGGCCGCGGAGCGGAAGCAGGCGCTGCTGTCCGACGAGGTCGTCGAGTTACAGTTCGTCGTGCCGGAGGTGTTCGCCGACAGCACGAGGGACGAGCGGCTGTCGGGGCGGGCGGAGTTGCAACACACGGTGTCCGTCGCTGGCGACGACTTCGTCGTCTACGGCAGCGTGACCGAGGACGCGACCGAGTGGCTGCGAGCGCTCGTCGAGGATATCCCCCACTGGGAGTCGCTGACCGTCCACGACGGGAGCGACGGCGAGGCGACCTTCGAACTCCGGCTCACGGACCCGCCGATGCTGTCGGCCATCGCGTCGGTCGGCGGCGCCGTCGAGCGGGCCGTCATCGAGGACGGGAACTACCAGATGACGGTCCACGTCCCGACGAGCGTGGACGTCCGGCGGGTCATCGACCCCATCGAGCGCGCCTACCCGACGGTGCAGCTACGCAAACGCCGGCAGATAACCACGACACCGGACCCGGCCGAGAAGGTCCAGGCCGAGGTGCTCACCGACCTGACGGACCGGCAACGGACCGCGCTGGAGACGGCCTTCCACGCCGGCTTCTTCGAGTGGCCCCGGAACGCGTCCGGCGAGCAGGTCGCCGCGTCGCTGGACGTCGCCGCGACCACGTTCCACCACCACCTGCGGAAGGCCGAGCGGAAGGTGTTCGCACAGGTGTTTCGCGCCGGCGAGACCGACACCTGAGAGTGCCGGGGTACGAGCGGCGCGGCGGAACGGCGCATAATTGTTAGAGCGTTGAAACTATACCGCCCCGACACGTAGCGGCTGTACCGATGCCTCGATTGGCAACCAGCCGGACGGCGGGTGGCAAAGCGGCAGTCGCCGGCGCGAGCGCGGGACCGGTCGGTGGGCGGGCGAACGACGTGTCGTGGCGCGCGCGCGGTGGACAGCGACAGCGGCTCCGTGACCGTTGCGGTCACCCCCACTCACCATGCCATTAGACGAAGACAAGTACCCCGAAGAGTCGGGCCGCCGGCGCTTCGTCACGGGCGTCGTCGGGAGCGCGGCGCTTGCGAGTATCGGCGCCGGCGGCGCTGCCGCGGTCGATACGATGACCGACGCCTCGGGCGAGGGGGGCGGGACGACGGAGTTCCTCGGCGTCGAGAACGTCGACGGACCGGCGCCACGTGGGATGCCCATCGTCCCCATCGAGATACAGGACGGCCAGCTCACTGGCGTCTGGCCCGAGTACGACCCCGACGCGCGGGTCGCCCGCGCTCAGGATTTCGGCGGGAGCGGCATCGCTTACTCCTCGGCGTGGTTCCAGTACTGCGGCATCCAGACCGCACCGGGGGTCAGGCCACAGGCCGACCAGGACAACGTCCTCCGGAGCAGTCCGGGGAGCTACGAGTGGCAGAGCGACGTCGAGCAGGGCGCGCCGCTGACCGTCGATATGTTCGACGACTACGAGTCCTGGGGCAACGGCATCGGCCAGTCGGGACTGGGGAAACCCGCCAGCGCGACGTGGCGCTCGGAGGGGGACGTCCAGTCTATCCCGGTCCAGCTCATCCGCTCGGACCGGGTCAGACAGATGGCCGAGGGGGAGGGGGAGTTCAGCGACCTCCCGGGCAGCGTCCGGCAGTTCATCGGGGCGGCGGCCCCGGAGGGCTTCATCGCCTGGCTCAACAAGTGTACGCACTTTTGCTGTGTCCCCGGCTTCAAGACCCAGGCGGGCAGCGCCGCCTTCGGCGCCGAGAACGAGATATACTGCCAGTGCCACCAGTCCGTCTACGACCCGTTCAGCCCCGTGCTGACGCAGTTCGTCGCGCTGCCGCGCCCGCCGGCGTCGGAGACGGAATCCGAGTAGCGAGGGTTCGAGCGCCGCTCGAAACCTCGAAGCGGAACGGCGAGTGGAACGAGGCGTGGAGCAGTAGCGGACACCGACCGCAGGGAGATGTCTCCACGGAACGGGGAGCGGAGCGAACCGCAGAGCAGTGACACGGCCGACCGAAGGGAGGTTCCTCGCTACTGTTCGACGGCTCGCGGTGCTCACCGTCTCACTTCGAGGCCTCCCGCTGGTCGGCCTCGCTACTGCTCCACGGGTCGAGACAGCTCGCTTCGCTGGCTCGCGGGTCACTACGCTCACGGCTCCACCGTTCGCGTTCGAGGCGTCTCCCCCGGTCGACGCCTCGCTCTCCCCGCTCGCCCGTTACGAGGTCACTCACTCCGTTCGTGACCTCGCTACTCCCCCGGCATCTCGTAATCGCCGCCGTAGCGCAGGAAGACGTAGGTCAGCCCGAGCGTCGCGGCCATCACGACCGTAGTCGCGATGCCGAGCGTCTTCGCGCTGTTGGGCACCTGTGGCACGTCGCCGCCGTCACCGCCCCCGCCGCCACCGCTCGCCGTGGGGTAGTCGGTACCGACGACGACCGACCCTTTCATGCCCAGGCCCTCGTGTGGTTCACAGACGTAGTTGTAGATGCCGTCCGTGTCGAACGTGACCTCGTATGTCTCCCCCTCGGTCGCGACGGGTTCGCCGGAGTCGATGGTGTCGCCGCCGTCCTGGACGACGTTGTGGCCGCCGCCCTGGCCGGTCCACTCCCAGACGACGGTCGCCCCGTTGTCGACGTGGACCGCCGGCGGGTCGAAGGCGAAGGCCCCGCCGTTGCCCTGGGCGCCGACCGCCACGGACACCTGGTCCTGCCCCTGGGCGTCGGTGACGCTCCCGTCGAAGTTCCCGACGTCGTCGAGGAACCCGCCGAAGTCCGGCGGCCCGCCACCGCCGCCACCGCCCCCGGCGGGTGAGCCTGCTTCAGTGCCAGTAGCGCCGCCATCGGTTCCCGCCGGTGTCTCACCGCCGGTGCCCGTCGCGGTTCCGCCGCCCGCGGGCGTTCCCTCCTGTGCGGCCGCGGTTCCCGTCGCCGCCGCACCCGCGGTACCCAGCAGAAACGCCCGACGTGACACGGTCGTACTACGAGATGCCATGCGGGTCGGTAGGGCACCGACGGCCCTGTATATGTTGGATAAGTAACTATTCTGGCGGGTAGTGTTTAGCCCAGCAACGACGTATCGAACCGCCGGCCGGGAGCCGCCCGCGACAGCTACAGCAGGAAAGTCCCGAGGAAGCCGATCGCCGTCGCCAGCGTGATGTACGGCCCGCCTCCTCGAAGGCGTCGGGATAGATCTCGGCCGCGAGCGACGCGGGGATGGCTCCGCCAGCGAAGGAGCGAATGGTGCCAATCCAGTAGTCCGGTAGGGGGGGAGGAACCAGTAGCCAAGCAGGACGGCGGCGCCGACGACGAGACCGTCTACACCACGCTGACGGATGCGGAGCTAGCCGAGATGTATCGGGGGCGGGCCGAGTACCGGGCGAACATCCGCACGGTCCGAATACCCACCTTCACGCCGTCGTGGGCCGGGCCTCGATGATAGTGACCATCCCCAGAAAGGACACCTCGTGCTCGACGACGGTCAGGTCCGTCTCCGCGAAGTGTTCGAGCGGGTCCTGGGTCCACCGACAGCCGTGTTGGGCGTAGTGGGCGTCGGCGCGCCAGTCCTGGTATCGTCCGACGAGTTCGACGTCGCTACGGCCGTGTTCCAGCAGTAGCACTCGCCCGTCGGGCCGACAGACCCGCGCCATCTCCGAGAGGGCCGCGACGGGGTCGGGGAAGGTACACGTCGAGAGGGCGGAGACCACCGTATCGAAGCTGTCGTCGGGGAACTGGAGGTCCCCGGCGTCCATCCGATACACCGTCCCGCCCCGGCGTAGCTCGTCGAGTTCGGCCCGGGCCGCCGCGACCATGTCGGCGCTGAGGTCGACGCCGACCAGCTGGGCGGTGGGCGGCAGATACCGGAAGTTCGTCCCCGTCCCGCAGGCCACGTCGAGCACGCGGCCGCTGGCGTCGCCGAACGCTCGTTTCCGGAGCGGGCCGGTGAACAGCCGGTTGGTCCAGCCCCAGCGCTCGTACTGGTCGGCCAGGTCGTCGTAGAGGGCGGCGATCTCTCCGGTGGACATCGAGCGAGCGGCGTCCGTGTGGCTGTCCGTCTCGGTCGCGTTCGAGGGGCTGTTGGCGGACATCGGTCTGGGTGGACGTGTCGATAGCTCCGTCCACCGTCGACATATACTCTAGCCCCGCGAGCCCGGGCAAAACCATTACCGCCGGCCCGTCGTAGGTGCCGGTATGTACGAGGACGTGTTATTCCCGTACGACGGGAGCGACGGCGCCGAAGCGGTCCTGCACCACGCTGCCGAACTCGCCCACTGGCACGACGCCACGGTGCACGTCCTCTTCGTCGCGGACACGACGCGGGATTCGATCACCGTCGTCGCCGGCCAGCCCGTCGACGCGCTCGTCCAGCGGGGCGACGACGTCGTCTCGACGGCCGAAGAGCTACTCCAGTCGCTCGGTGTCGACTACCGGACCGACGTCGTACAGGGCAATCCGGCGCCGACGATAACCGAGTACGCCGACGCGTTCGGTCACGACCTGATCGTGATGCCGACGCACGGCCGAGCGGGGATCTCTCGCTATCTCATCGGGAGCGTCACGGAGAAAGTGGTCCGTCTCTCCTCGGTGCCGGTGCTGACGGCCCGGATGCAGTCCGACGAGCGGATGCAGTTCCCCTACGAGGACGTCCTCGTCGCGACCGACGGGAGCGCGGGCGCGGCCCACGCGGTCGAACACGGACTCGAACTCGCCGCGGCGCTCGACGCGACCGTCCACGCTCTCTCCGTCGTGGACGACACCGCGCTCGGCCCAGACGTCCGGTCGACCGACGCCGGCGAGGCGGCCGCCCGCGAGGCCACCGCCGACGTGGCGGCCGCGGCCTCCGATACGGTCGAGGTCGTCGAGCACGTCGAACACGGGCGCCCGGTCGAGGGCGTCCTCGCCTGCGTCGAGGCGAACGATATCGACGCCGTGGTCGTGGGGACGACCGGCCGCCGCGGGACCGACCGCGTGCTGCTGGGGAGTGTCGCCGAGAAGGCCGTTCGGTCCGTGCCGGTCCCCGTTATCACGGTCAGAGAGTCGGCGTAAGCGGCGGGCGTGGCCGCGCCGACGCTCCCACGGCGGGGCCCACGCGGCTCGACCGGACACACGTCGGTCGAATCTGTGTCCAGTGACAAATATCGAGCCTACCTGAACACCCATGACGCCGGAGTCCACCGTAGTAGTCATGGCGGACCCGCCATCGCCCGACCAGGACGTGCTCCGTGCCCTCGAACTCGCGGACGGGTATCTCGACGAGGCCGAAGACCTCCTGTGGGCCGCCGCCACGGAGAGCGGTGCTGACGACGTCAGCGAACCTATCGAGGAACTCACCCAGGACGTCTGGGACGTGCAGGCTCGACTCGAGACGCTCCAGGAGGAGTTCGAGAGCGAGTAGCGCGGTTCGGGGGCTACGCTGTCGCCAGTTCGGTGTCGGTGTACCAGTACGCCCACAGGATCAACACGGCCTGGAGCGGGAGCCGCCCCCAGCGAACGAGCGGCGATGGGTCGCCGCCGCCGGGCATCCCCGTGACGACGACCCCGCTGGTCGCCATGTAGACGTTCGCGGGGAAGATTGCGACGAGCAGTGCGATAGTCGCCCACGCCGCGTAGGCTCGCGTCCGCGGCCACAGCAGCCCCAGTCCCACGGCGACCTCGGCGACGCCGGAGAGGTAGACCAGCGCGAGCGGCGCGGGCAGTATGGGGGGGACAATCTGGACGTACAGTTCCGGGACGACGAAATGCAGGAGTCCCGCGACGACGTAGGCCGGTCCCATGAGATAGAGCAACGGGCGTTTGAGCGGCGCCAGGCGACCAGCCATCTGTCCCCCGCTACGGCGACGGCAGTAAAGCAGTTTGGGGTGTCTTCGGCTACGTGGCCCTCTGTCGGGCACAGTCAGTGCGAGGACAGGACTCCGGACCGGAATAGGCGTCGAGAAACGTTCGAGCGGCACAGACCGGAGGATGTCGGCAGAGACGCTAGGCCCGTCGGCGACGGACGAACGCGACCGAGAGGAGCGCAACGAGCGCGACGACGTCTCCATCGTCGGTCACGACCCCGCGACGGGACTCCCGACCGTCCACGTCGAATCGGACCGCCCGGCGGCGAGAGCGTGGCTCGAAGCACTTTACGAGCAGTGTAAAGCGGCTGCGACGGCGGTCGCCTGAGGGAGTGCCAAAGGGCGATATCGCGTACGCGCGGGGGCGAAAACAGCTGACAGCTCAGTAGTGGCCCATCACGCCCCGTTTCCGGGCGACTGTTGTCAACCTGGAGAAGCAGAGATATCCGACTGTCAGATAGGCGGTCGCAGTCGCGACGAGCAGGCCGAGTTCCCACGCCGGAAACTCCCAGAGACGGACGTCCTGTTCCATGGCGACGCGAGTGAGATAGCTCCCGTGTGCCACAGGGAGCAGTCGTAGTGCCGCAATATCGCCAACGGGCGCGGCTATCAACCCGATGAATCCGAACTGCAGGAGCGAAAACACGTTTCCGATACGTTTGTAGACGATGGCGAGCCCACCGAACAGGAAGCCGATACCGAGGACCGACATGAGAGTGAGAGAGACCAGTGGCAGTATCGTCAACGGGTCGACGGTCAGCCACCGCCCGGTCAACGCCATCATGATACCTAACAGAATGGCCCCCCACAGGAAACTCAGCGCGATATTGGCCAACGTCGAAAGACCGATGACGACGCCAAATCGGTGGGGCGACATGTAGAGTCGCTCGAGTGTGCCCCACTGAGCCTCGCTGGTGATGTCGTTGGTGATGCCGGAGTACGAGGTCATCGTGAGTGTAAACAGGAAGAAGCCGACGATAATCCCGTCTAACGACTCAGTCAGCGCAGGGCCGGCCACTGCTCGTCCACCGAGAAACACCAGCAGAAAAATCAGAACTAGCGAGAGATACTGAGATGCGGTGTTCACCGGATACCGAACGAGCAACATCAGTCGTTTGTGGACGATGACTTTCGCCAGTGCGGTTACCGATGGGGCGCTCTTCGATGCCCCGGAACCAGCGGCAGTCATCGCTGTGTTCCATCTTCCGCTGTTGCACTCGTAGGTCCGTTCGTAGCGGTGGTCTTCGGGGCGGACTCCACTAGACCCGCCCGAGCGGTATCGGTCTCGGTACCGGCAGCCACGGAGTCAGACCCGACCACTCGCAAGAACACCTCTTCGAGGTCAGGTTCGAGCGTCCTGATCGTGTGAATCTCCGCGTCGGCCGCCTGAATCAGGGTAATCGTCTCGGCCAGTCCGATTCCCTGCGCACCTCGAACTGTGATTTTCAGTCGATGCTCGTTGACGGCACAGGTGACACCGGTCGACTGTTCGAGTCGTTTCCGAAGGTCCGTTGCTGGCCTCTGTACGGTGAGTTCGTACGCACGCGACCGAGAGAGTTCGAGTAATTTCTCTACCGAATCGAAGGTCGCGATTCGTCCATCGTTCATGATAAGCACGTCGTCACACACTTCTTCGATGACATCCATATCGTGGCTACAGAGGACGATCGTAACGTTCTCCGCTTCGGACAGCTCGTTCAGTTCCGCTCGTAGCTCGAACGCCGTCTCGATATCCAGTCCGAGCGTCGGCTCGTCCAGAAAGATCACGTCGACGTCACGAGCCAGCGTCGTCGCCAGTGACACCTTCTGTTTCATCCCCCGTGAGAGTTCGTTTACGACGGTATCAGCGGCGTCAGTGAGATTGAACTTCTCCAGTAGCTTGTCGTGCCGTTCGCGTTTCTCGCGGGGAGCAGAGCCGCCGAGCCCGGTGAAGAACTCGAGATTTTCGCGCACGGTCAGTCGCCAATAGATGTTTCGAGCCCCTTCCAGAATGACACCGATACGTTCGTACACTTCGTTCGGCCGCTCAGAGACGTCGATTCCAGCGATTTCGACCGTGCCACTATCCGGAACAACCAACCCCAGTAACGACTTAATCGTTGTCGTCTTTCCGGCGCCGTTCGGCCCGAGGAGTCCGACGACGGACCCCTGTTCGATGCTGAACGAGATGTTTTCGACGGCCTGGACAGCGGTTTCACCAGTTCCAAAACGCTTAGATAACCCGTCGACTCGAATTGCTGGTTGCTCCATATCCTGGCTGTTAATTACGACATAACAGGCGTGCATAATTGTTTCGACATACCATCTGTGACCGGCAGCGGACGGGAGGTCACGAATCAGTACCCTTTAATTCATTGGCTCAGACAGTGAATTTGTGATATCAGTGGCGAAAGATACGCTCCCAGGGGTAGCAACACAGCTATTCTCAGACGGTCACAGTTCCGGAAAAGCGAGGAGAGTGAGACTCCGTGACTTATCAATACACACTTCAGGAGTGGCGGCCCGGGGGGGTTCGGGACGCGCAGGGGGGCCACTCCCAGTACCGAAAAATACCGTCGCTCCGGGCGAGCGCTACCGCTAATTCAAAATGTCCGAGATATTCACCGAAACAGAGCGTCGCGAGATCGCTGGTCGTGCCCGACCGCTCCACCAGCGGCTGAGTGGGCCCGAAAACGAGGGCGGTTCCGACCCGCCGGTCGATCCCGAGCGAACCGTCACTGCGTGGAAAAACGCGTTTGCCACCGAGGAGCAGTTCCAGTCTCGGCTCGAGCGAGAAGGAGTGTCTGAACAGCGTGTTCGGGAACAGATTGCTGCGACCCGATGGCCGGCAGCGGAGCCGCTTCCCGAGTGGATAGCTGAACTGGAAGCGTTACTCAGATTCGTCCTGGCATCGAGCGAACCGGACGGGGAGACCGGTACAGAGACGAGACACGCTGCTGAAGAGACCAGTTCCGACGACGGGGAGAATCCGTTTCCCGAACTTCTCGATCCGGTCGTCACGTACGGCGTAGCGCAACTCCCGGAACTGGCTGTTTCTAAAACCGCGTTAGCGCCGTTAGTTTCCTCGCTCCGGTCGGAGCTCGGATCACTCGCTACGCGGGTACTGTACGTCGAGTTCAAGAGCTTTATCGAAGCCCACGACCCGGCTCTCGCGGCCGCTGATTCCGACGAGTTCGACGAGCCGCCGACAGAGTACTACGAACAGTTCATCGACGCGATGCTCGAACACGGAACGAAAAACCTGTGTCTCGAGTATCCAGTGCTCGCGAGAGAGCTGTGTCGCTCGGTCGACCAGTGGGTCACTGCTGTCACCGAACTCTGCTACCGAATCGAAGCCGACCGAGACGCGCTCGGTGAACAGTTCGATATCGAGGGCGACGTCCAGGAGATTGAACCCCTTTCGGAGGATGCACACGACGGGAGTCGTGTTCCGGTCGAGGTCGTGTTCGAACGCGGGAGCGTGATATACAAACCGCGACCGGTCGATGGTGGCACGACGTTCTACGAGATTGTCGACAGACTGGACGAGCATCTGTCGACGCCGTCGATCACTACGCCCACGTATCTCTCTCGTGACGGGTACGGCTGGATGGAAACTGTCGAGTACCGAGATCTATCTGCATCGACCGATGCCACGCAGTATTACGAGCGGGCTGGGGTGCTGCTGGCGCTTTCGTACGTTCTCAACTTCACTGATTCTCAGCTCGAAAACGTCATCGTCCAGGGCGAGAACCCGGTTATCGTCGACGGAGAGACACTCTTCCATCCGTCCGTAGACTCCGCAGAGAAACCGGCACGAACCGAGATTACGACAGCCGTAGACGACTCTGTCCTGTGTACGGCGCTCGTTCCGTGGTCCATCGGTGACCCGCGCGTCCGTGCCAACGAGGGAATCGCCGCCTCGACGGCCGGGCTGGGGTCGAAAAGCGGCCAGGTAGCGTTCCCGAACCGACCACGCCCAGTAATCGAGGCCGTCAACACCGACGTGATGTCCGTCAGCGACGAACCCCTGAAGGTCGGGTTGACTACCAATATCCCGAGTATCGGGGAGGAGGACTATCCACCGGAAGACCACGTCGAGTCGATTCGTCGTGGATTCACCGAGGCCTACGAGACGATTCAGGACTTACACGAGACAGGGCGATTCCTCTCTGACATCGTCACCCGGGAACTCGTCTCGGATATCGAGAACCGGTTCATCTTTCGGTCCACGATGGAGTACGCGTCCGTCCTGAATTCGACGCTCGGTCGCACGCCGTTCCAGGACGGCGCTCGGTTGACCGTCGAATACGAGTCACTCGCAGCGACACATTTCGGTGGGGAAACGGCCACCGATCGGTACTGGGAACTGTACGAGGCAGAGCGACGAGCCCTCGCCCGGCGTGAGGTCCCGCGGTTTACCTCACAACCCACTCGTCGAGAGCTATTTCAGAAAGGGCAGACAGTCGATGTCACGGTGGAGAAATCCGGATACGAGCAGTTCCGGGAGCGACTCGACAGCCTGTGCGAAGCCGACCGAAAACGACAACAGTGGATGCTCGCGTCTGCGTTCGGCGGGACCATCCAGGTCGACGAACTGCCACCTGAGACACCAGCACCGACAGATTCTCTCGAAGCGGAAGCGACAGCGCTGTTCGACCTATCGAACGACGCGCTGGTCCAGACGGAAGACGGCGAGAACTGGCTCACCGTCTCGCCCAGTTCCGGCGGGGTGAATCTGTTCCCGGCGGACAACACACTGTACTGGGGACGATGCGGAATTGCACTCACGGCCGCGGCACTGGCTGCTGTGACCGGTGAGAGCCGATATTATCGGCGTGCGGAGGAGACCCTCGAACCGGTACTGACCGCGGTTCGTGACGGCACGCTTTCGGCGACTCTCGGTGGCGTACGGGGCATCGGCTCTGTAATCTACGGACTCTCAGTCGCCGCCGAGTTGCTCGAGGACGAGCGCTACGCAGACGCGGCCCTGCAAGCGACACAGCTCGTCAGCGAGTCGCTGCTCGAAGACGACGAGACGTTCGACGTGATGGAAGGGACGGCGGGAACACTGCTCGCGCTGTTAGCCTATCACGAACGGTTCGGTGGGTCGGCAGTGCTGGATCGAGCCCGCGCGTGCGGTGACCACCTACTCGCGGCCCGGTCCGATATCGCCGGGTACCAGACGTGGCGGACGAAAGAGGACGGCGCCGCGTTGACTGGATTTGCACACGGGTCGAGCGGAATAGCCTACGCACTGGCACGGCTGGCTGCAGCCACCGGTGAGTCGCGCTACGAAGAGGCGACTCGGGAGGCGCTCGAATTCGAGTCCAGTCTGTACGATGCCGCGGAGGCGAACTGGGCGCGTTCGAATAGAGCGGCTGTTGCTGTCGAGCAACAGGAGAACACGCAGTCGGAAACACGGACCGTCCACGACAGTTCGGGAAACAGTCCTCGACAGTTCGCGTACGCAGACCGGTGGTGCCACGGCCGAACCGGAATGGGGCTTGCCCGGGTCGCTATCGCAGAACAACTGGACGACAGGGCGCTGCTGGAGGAAGCGACGACGGCACTTTCGGCGACTGCTACTGCTGAGCCATCACATCTGGACAACGTCTGCTGTGGGAACGCTGGGCGAATCGAAGCGCTACTCGTCGGGTCCCAGCGGGCTGGCATCGACCAGCGCGAAGCGGCTGAACTGGCAGGTCGGTGTCTCGCCCGTCGACGTGACGGTGGGACGCTCTCGTTACAGGGGCACGGAGAATCGGGGGTGAATCCGACGTTTTTCGACGGAGTGGCCGGATTCGCCTACACACTGCTTCGCCTCCGTGACCCGGAGTCGCTCCCGTGCGTGCTACTGCTTGAATGACTGTGACCGCGCGGAGAGCAGACGAGATACCGGGAACGGTGGTTCACAAGAGCACCGAGCAAGCGTCGCAGGAACGGCTGTCTCTATCCGCCAGCCCTAATACTATTATATTTATATTTTTAATCTATTAATCTTTGTGCCAGAAATTATATATACGTAAGCGCTTGTTGGTTTTAATTACGATGTCAGTTGCGCTTCAACAAAGCCACGTCGACCAGCTCTCGAAAGACAAGTACGACTCGGAGTTCGAGATGTCGTTTCTCCTGCCGAACGAAAGCTCGGACGAAGTTCCGACTGCAGAGGCCTGTGACTGGTCGTGTCTGGCCACCTGCTTCGTCACTCTCTGGAGATAATCAGAACCGATTTTCGATCGGTGTCGATTCCGTCCCGCTCAACGTTCGGTACTGTGGCAGTTGGCGAATCGTTAGTCCGTGCAATCACGCCTGAGCGATATGTAGTGCCCATACTTTCAGACGTATTATTGCGAAAGTAATATATACTTCAAGTGTCACCAATTAATTGCAATGTCTGTTGCACTGCAAAATAGCGGTGTCGACCAGTTTTCGAAAAACAAGTACGACTCGGAGTTCGAGATGTCGTTCCTCCTTCCGGACGGAGATTCGGACGAAGCGCCGACTGCAGAGGCCTGTGAATTCACATGCGGGGCAACGTGCTGGCTCACCTGGTGGTAATTGAGCCGTAGTCACAGACCGCTGCAGCTGTAGCGTTCACGAACACAGTGGTGCGAGGAGCAGCACCCTCACACCATATTTTAGTTAAGTACTGGCCGTCGACTGGTACGTTTGTCCGCGCTGTTCTCTCGTCTGCAGCCGAGACGAGCGGGTGGCCCGGCATTCGCAAGTAGACTCACTATCCGGGTCACGCACTATCGCGTAGACATGACCTCACAGCTGACCGTGAAGGCGGTCGAGGAACACGATGACCACTACCACGTGCAGTTTCGCGACGCCGACGAGTTCGACGAACTGGCGACGCCCGACTGGGCGAGAGAACTCGCCGAGTCGGAGCTGCCGGGCAGCGACGTCCGGATGGGACGGGACGAGACCGACAAGTGGCTCATCCAGAGCGTCCGCGTTCCCGTTTCCCGCGCCGACGACGAGGGTGACGCCGCCAGAAAGGCCCTCCAGGTCGTCACCCTGATCAACGACCACGAGATGTTCGAGTCGAAGTAAGCGGCGCGTTCGCTTCGAAGTGAGACCAGCCCTGAGGAACCCGACTCGGCCAGCCAGGCACGGCCATCGGTCACGGTAGCTATTCAACCGGCGAGCGGAATCATCGTCACTATGGACGAGCGAACGGCGATGCAGTTGTACACACTCCGGGACGTCGAGGGGAGCCTCGAATCCCTGCTGGAATGGGTCGCAGAAGCCGGCTTCGACGGTGTCGAGTTCGCGTACCGACTACCCGAGAGCGAGCCCGGGCTGATTGCTGAGACGCTGGACCGCCTCAACCTGTCCGTCGCCGGCGTCCACGCTAACTTCGGCTCGCTGCCCGGCGAACAGCCGTCGACAGTGAGCCGGGAGCGCCTTCGGGAACTCTGTCGAACAGTGGCGACGACGAACGTCGTCGTGCCGTACCTGGAGCCGTCGTGTTTCGACGACGCAGAGTCGGTGATGGAGACGGCAGCCGCCCTCTCGACGCTCGCCGAATCGCTCGCAGACGAGGGGCTCCGACTTCACTACCACAACCACGATCAGGAGTTCCAGCGCGTCGACGGCGACTACGCCATCGAGACGCTGCTGGCCCGCACGGATATCGAACTGGAGCTGGACACGGGCTGGGCTGCATACGCCGGGGCGGACCCGGCAGCACTGCTGGAACGGTACGACGACCGAATCTCCCTCGTACACGTCAAGGACGTCGACGCGGAGACCGGAACGGCGACACAGCTCGGTTCGGGCTGTCTCGACCTGACCCGGCTCGGCGAGCAGTTACGAGCGTCGAGCGTCGAGTGGGCGATCTACGAACACGACGCACCCGAGACACCGCTCGATGCGATGGCCGAGGGCAAGCGGCGGCTGGACGAGCAGGTGCTCGACCGATAGGGGGCAGTTCCCGTGTCTCCTCGCCACCACACCCCAGCAGTGACGACGCAAGCGAGTTCGCGTAGCGCGCCCGGAACGGACCGCTACCCTGGAGGTAGCTTTTTGCGTACTGTTTCACTGTATACTGTGTGCCAGTTCAACGTGCGAAGCCTCTCAATCAACTCTATGCGGATGTCGCCGACTACGACCTCGTTCTCGTCCCCGACGCGCCGCAGGCCAGCGCTCTCAACCGACGGCTCGACCGGCCGCACTTCGGAACCTTCGCGACCACGCCACGGCGGCTTGCTGCCGGCCGTCGTGAACAGGCCGAAGACCGCGTCGCCTTCCTCGACGTCGTCGACAGCGTGCGGTCGTCGACCGCACGGGCGGACGGAGCCGCCGGGTCCGTCGACAGCATCGACGACCACTGGAAAGCAATCGCCTACGCTGTCGGGAACGTGCTGCAGTGCTGGGAACACCACGGACAGGCCGAGGCGATACTGGACTACGAGACCTTCGCCGATTCGACGACCGAAGCGGTCGTGGAGCATCTCTCGACGGCGCAGACGACGTCACGACAGTTGACCGAGTACACCGTCGACGACGACAGCTCCGTCGCCGTCGTCGGGGAAGCACAGTTCACCGAACTGGAACAGTCGATTCTCCCCGACGCGTACGACAGCTATTCGCTGTTCGTCGACGAGCCGTTCGAACTACCGTCGTTCAATATCTTCGACTCGCCCGGCCACATCGTCGACGCACTGCTCGAATCCATCGACGAGGAGGGCGCCGACGACGTCGCCGTCGTCCTCGAAAACGGCAGTCAGTACTCCTCGCTCGTCGAATCCGCGTTCGAGTCGGCGGGCGTCCCGTACTACGGCGGCCCCGGATTCATCGACGACCACGACCACCGGGCGCTGCTTCGACTGCTCCGACACGCACATCGCGGGACGGAGACCACCGTCGCGGACGTCAAGCCCGTCCTGACACACTGCGGCGTCGATATCGGTGTGTCCCACGACGGGAAGCGGCTCTCGGCAGTCACACACCCCGACCTCGAGTGGATACAGGAGTGCTGTGCGTCGATAGCGTCACGGACGTTTCGAGACCTGCTGGAGAGCTACGAATCGAAAAGTGGCGGGACGCTCGACCGCTTCCGTACCGAACTACAGACGCTGGGGCTACTGGACGCCCCCGTCACGGCCGAGGCGCTCGGGCGACTCGAATACTACTTCGACACCTACGAGGTCCCGGTCGACCGCGAGAACAGCGGCGTGTTGCTGGCCGACGCGAAGTCCTCGGGCTACGTCGACCGACCGGTCGTCTTCTATCTCGGCCTCGACGAGGGGTGGACTCACTCGGCCCCACAGCGACCGTGGGTCGACACGGCGTCGCAGTTCGAACGCTACATCCGACAGTTCCAGTTGCTCCTCCAGAGCGGGAGCGAGCAGTACTATCTCGTCCAGGAGACGGCCGGCGGGCAGCCGGTGACCCCGTGTCTGTACTTCAACGAGCTACTGGACGAGGCGTGCAGTCAGTTCAGCGACCTCGACTCGGTCAGTTACAGTCGACCACGAAACGGAGACGGCGTGGGCTTCGAGAAAGAACCGCTCGACCCGCCGGTCGAACCCGCCCCAGTCGAGACCATCAGCCAGTCGAGTCTCAACACGTACGTGAACTCGCCACGGGACTATCTGTTCAGCCGGCTCCTCGACAGCCCGGACGCCGACTACTTCGAGGAGGGACAGCTGTTTCACGACTTCGCCGAATTCTACGTGAATCACCCCGACAGCGTGGACGGAGAGACAGTCGACGAGGTGGTCGAACTGATGCTCTCGGAGGTACGCCCGTTCTACCCCGAGCACGACCGCGTCCTCCGCGAACGGCAGTACCGAATCGGGCTGGAGACGATCATGGCGTTCCTCGATGCGAACCGACCCGAGGCCGGTGACTTTCTCACCCCGGCGTCTGGCTTCGGGGCCAACACGTTCGCAGAGCGCTTCGACAGACCGGTCGATGCACCGATAACGGAGCGGTGGTTCGAGAACTCGGAGCTGGGAATCAAGGGGCTCATCGACCTCGTGTACGCGCCCGACCACCTGCTGGATTACAAGAGCGGGTCGAAGAAGTCGGCCTCCGACGTCGTCAAACAGTCTGCAATCGACCCGCCGGGTGACACCGTCAATTATCAGGCGCTCCTGTATCTCACGCACTATCGGACCGTCCGGCCGGACGAGCGACTGGAGTTCACCTTCTTTCACTTCCTCGACAATCTGGACGACGTCGTCGCTGGCGGAGGGAATCTGGAAGAGACGCTCACGACGGTCACGTACTACCCGGAGACCTTCGACGAGTACGTCGGGTCGCGAGAAGCGTACGACGAACTGCTGGACGGCTACAACGACTGTGTCGCGACGTTCGAGGCCCTCGGCTTCGACGCGTACGCCGATATCGTCGCAGGGCTGTCGTTCCCCGAAACCACTGAGAAGTCGGAACTCCGAGCGTCCGAGTTCGCCGAAGCGTTCACCGACGCCGTCGTCGCGGGCACCCCGGGCGACGTCGACGCGGAGAAGGGCAGCGACCAGGCGATTCGGGCCCTCAACGGCGTCCGGAAACGGGCGTACTTCCGCGAGGACCTGGACCGCTTCGAGGAATTCGTCGAGGAACGGGTAGCGGAATGTAACCGTCGGCGTGCAGGGGACGAACGGTTCCCAATCGACGGCCCCGGTGGGGAACCCAATTACCGACGCGTCGACCACCGCGACCTGCTGCTGGAGGGCGACCGATGAGCGACCTGTCGCCCAACGACGCCCAGCAACGGCTCATCGACGGGACAGAGGGCATCTACCACGTCGACGCCGGTGCCGGGACCGGCAAGACGTTCACGGTTACACGCCGGTACGCGAACATCGTCGAGCAGCCCGACGTGGAACCCGACGACGTCCTGCTGGTGACCTTCACCAACAGCGCGGCCACGGAGATGCGCGAACGCATCGTCGAGAACTGCTCCTATGGGATGCGAGAGTTAGCTGATTCCCCGATTCAGACGTTCCACTCGTACTGCTACGACCTGCTCTCCGAACACGGCTATCGCGCGCCGACGCATCTGGGCATCGACGACCGAATCACCGGGTCGACGCGGATTATCGAGGACGAGTTCATCGAACACGAGTACTTCAGAGAGTTCTACGGCCAGTTTCGGGACCGACATCCGGAGTATGCGAATCTCTTTCGCGTGCTCTCGAATCCGCTGGAAGGGCTCGAACTCGTCAACGAACTGGCGTCGAAGGGGGTCTTCCCGACCGCCGAGGGCTGGTATCGCGACGGGGCGACGGCGCTGCATGGCTCCTTCGAGACGTTCGAAGCCCAGTTCGACGCGGTGAACGAGCCGCGAAACGGCGGGAGCAAGCAGTCGTCGCTTCGGGAATCGCTGTCCGGGTTCGGCCGGTCGAAGACCTATCTCCCTGACGCGCCCTCGAAGACGGAGCTTCGCGGCGGTCGCGGGACGAAGCAACTGGACGCCAGCGTCGCCAGAGACGTCTTCGAGTCCGACAGAAGCGAGCTCGAAGCGTTCGTCCACGACCTCTACTTCGAGTACCTCGAGTTCGCGCTCGGGCGGAACTACCTCAACTTCGGCTTCCTCCAGTTGCTCGCGTTCGTCCAGCTGTGTGAATCGCCCGACCTCCGTGAGCAGGTTGGCTTCGAGTACGTGATGGTCGACGAGTTTCAGGACTCCAGCGAGATACAGTTCAAGCTCGCGCTGTTGCTCGCCGAGACGGACAACCTCTCGGTCGTCGGCGACTGGAAACAGAGCATCTACTCCTTCCAGTACGCCGACGTCGAGAACATCACCGAGTTCGAGACGCGACTCGACCGGTTCGCCGCGGAGCTGAACGAGGACGGGGAGACTCGGGTCGGCTTTCCGACTGGCGACGTCGAGCGCATCTCGCTGACCGAGAACTACCGCTCGACGCAGTCGATTCTGGACTTCTCCGAACACGCACTGGAGACGCCCGCGACCAGTTCCGACAGCGTCGACGTCGAATCGCTCGGCGAGGTCGAGTCGCTCCAGTCGAACGCGCCGTTCGACGAGACGACCATCGAGGCGATTGCACACGAGGACGAACACGTTGCCGTCCTCGCGAAGGTGCAGGAAATCGTCGGCAACACGGAGTATCCGGTCGAGGACGAGGACGGCGACTCACGAGCGCCGACCTTCGGTGATATCGCCGTCCTCACGCGGACGCGTGCTTTCGGGCGTGAGCTACTCGACGTCGCGGGCGAGTACGACTTCCCGATGGCCTACGACGGCGACGTCGAACTGTTCCGCAGCGACCCCGCCAAACTGCTGCTCGCCTGGCTGCGAATCGTCGATAGCGACACCGACCGGGGCTGGGCCGCCGTCCTCGAACGGGCGGACTACACCATCGACGAAATTGAGGCGATTCTCGAAGACGAACGCTACCCCGAGAGTATGCGGGCGTTTCGCGACTCCCTTCGAGAACTGGAGAGCGTCGGTTCGCTCACCCGGCGTGTCTTCGAGCGCTACGGGCTGACCGGCGAGTACGCCGACGTCATCCTGCATCTCGTCCAGTCGGTCCACGACTCGACGACGTTCACCCGCGGCGACCTGATTCGCTTCGTCGAGCAGGGTATCGAGAACGGGAGCACACACGCCGTCACCACCAGCACAAGCGAGGACTCGGTGACCGTCCAGACCATCCACTCGGCGAAGGGTCTGGAGTATCCCATCGTCGTCCTGGCGAACATGAACGAGGAGCGATTCCCGCCCCGGACGCGAAGTTCGGGTGTGCTTCGCTACGAGGAGTCCGTCGGCGTCCGTCAGCGCACGGTGTACGGTGACGACGGCCGCTACCCACACGTCTACGACAACTGGCGCCACGACGTCTACCGGCGCTGTCTCCCCGACGGGTACGACGAGGAGCGACGGCTTCTGTACGTTGCGATTACCCGTGCCGAGCACCACGTGGTGTTTGCGGGTGGGGACAGGCCTAACACGTTCCTCCAAGAGCTGCCCGTCGAGGTGCAGGCGGGCAGTACGGACGTTGAGCGAGTGGAAGCGGAGGAAACGGAACAGTCGCAGTTACCGTTCACCGTCTCCTCGCCCGATGGACCGGCGAGTTACAGCCCACACTCGCTCATGGACGACAGCGTGTTCGAGGGTGGCGACGTGGATGTAGAGCCGGAGCGAGACGGCGAGGGCGGGATGGACTTCGGGACACGGGTCCACGACTTCGCCGAGGCGTACGTGCTCGGTGTGGACGTGACACCCTCGAACGACCACGAAGAGCGTATTCAGGAGTTGATCGATGGCTTGACCGGCGAGTTGTTCGCCGAAGAGGACGCCGTCTTGCCACTGGAAGTCGACGGCGAACGAGTCGCGATTACCGGCGTGGTCGACCTGGTGCACGTGACCGACGACCGCGTCGAGATTATCGACTACAAGACCGACGGGAGCCGGCGAGCGCAAGACGAGTACCGCAAGCAACTGAGTGTGTACCACCACGTGCTGTCGAGTGTGTATCCCGACCGCGAGGTGACGACGAGTCTCTTCTACTCGGTGACGGGGGAAAGAGTCGAGGTCGAACCGTTGTCGATGGACAAGCTTCGGGAACTCGTAGAGACAGCGTAAGATTTGGAGCGTTGATCTTCTAGCTCTTCAGTCCAACCTTGGAGAAAACCCCGCTAGTAGTGAGAGAACGAGAGCGGGACAGTCCTTAGACGGGGCGAAAGAAGCAGTGGCTGAGAAAGCGGTATCAGTACCCGGCGAGTGGACGCATTAGGGCAGCGTGGGTATCTCGGCGTTCTCAAAAAGGGCAATATACCAGAACTCATATAGGTCCCAAGGTTAGGCAAATCGCTATACGATACTAACCTTGGAGGGGTGTCTGAAGTGAACTATATCGAATCTGTCTGTTTTGCATAGGCGCTTCCTCAGCGCGTCGATTCCGCATCGTCGGTATTCGCCAAGCTGTGGGACGCTCCCCGGCGTCGACGTCGTCGACACCAGTTGAATCGACTCGCTATCCCCCACGGGAACCCGGCCGTCTAGGCGCGATTGCTGTGCTCGTTCTCTATCTAGGCGGGGCGATTTTCCAAGGTTGGGCCAGTGAGTGTATGAGCAGGCCAGTGTACTCTCGCTAGGGAGATTGTTAACCAACAAATCCTGATCAGAGCTTCGTCCGTTGGTTAAACTGCGCACCAATCTGCCCAAAGATCATGTATCGATAGCCGAAACACAGTCCAGAGATGGCACCGGAACGGCTCCGCAGTATCGTCCCGATGTTCGGCGGGGCCACCAGCTACGTCGAGACGCTCAATGCGATTTTAGAATACGTCGAAGCCCAAGAGCCCACAGAAGACGACCTCGTCGGCTGGCATCGCGGGACCTTCGAGCGGGTGTCCGGTCGGTCGTCGATCGAACGGCGTGTGCGGTATCTCCAGAGCGTCGGCTTTCTCGCACTGGAAAACGGACACTGGCAGCTCGGGACAGAAGGCCAGCGGTACATGGCTGCACAATCGGTCGAGACGCTCACCGAGGTCATGTGTCGGCGCAATGTTGGCCTGCGAAGTCTCCTCTACGCATTGTTGCCAGCGCCGATGACCATCGAAGAGATCGGTCGCCAACAATTAGAGACCCATCCCGAGCTCGGCTGGAATCCGGCGAATACCGATATGGCGAAACAACGCGCCAACTGGCTGCGCAGTCTCGGGCTGGTGGCAAAGACCGATGGGCGCTATTCGTTGACCGACACGGGTCGGGAGTTCGTCGAGGGGGCAGTGACAGAGTGGGCTGATACGCCGACGTCATCGACGGGTGGTGAGGAGATGACAGCCGGGACCTACGAGACGACCGTCCATGCTCGGTCAATCGATCCAGAGTTCAGGGCGACGGTGTTGCGAGAATATGATGGGACGTGTCCAGTCTCCTGTGTCGATCACGAGGGGTTGCTCGACGTCGCACACGTGTTGTCGTGGAGTGAGTACCCGAAACGTCGAGCAGATCTGGGGAACGTCTTGGCGCTGAGTAAGACCCATCATGCGGCCTTCGACAGAGAGCTGTTTACCATCGATTCGGAGTACCGGCTTCGGGTGTCGCCGACGTTCGAGACCGAGAGTGAACTCTTGCAGCGGACGATTGTTGATCGGGCGGGCGAACAGCTGGCGATTCCCGATGGTGGGATTGAGACGGCGTATCTACGGGAGTACAACGAGGGGGTGGGGTGGTTTGGAGAAGTGACGTAAGCAGAAAGCAATGCCTTGGTGAGTCTGTAGGGATATCGAATGGCGTCAGTGGGAAGATCAGATAGGCATACTTGAGAGCAAGCAACCGCGCTAAATATCATTTTCTCTGTATATGGTATTATATTCATTGCGTAATGACCAATTGAGAGGATGGTAGATAGCGCAGCCGGCGAGGAGTTGAAAGAGGATGTGGATTTAATAGATGCTCCTGCAGTCTGGATCGAGAAGACGTCTCAGAAAGGACGAGAATATAAGCAACACGGCGAGTTGGCACTTGGGAAAGCGATCATTTCACCTAGTCGGGACCAGGGTGGAAGAAAACGCTATGAGACATTACGGGAAGCAGCAGTCGGAGACATCGTACTCCATCTTCTCCAGGAGCGTGAGCAAATCGTTGGGGTTTCTCGGATTAGTTCCGAGCTTCAGGAAGATTTCGAGGGACCACCAGATGGAGGGTGGTCGGAGACACAGGTCTCAAATGGGGGATATAAGCGTACTTTGCAAGGATATGTTGAACTGGAAGATCCTGTCGAAATATTTGACGACGTCTTAAGCAACGAGCGATACAGCGAGCAGTTACAGCAAATCCGGAAAGAGTACGATGGTAAAATAATTTATAATAAGCGGCTTGCGCTAAACCAGGGCCATTATTTTACGGAGGTGCCCTCGGACTTCCTTGGAATACTCGCGTCCGAATCAGGCGATCTGTCTGAAAAGCTTCATTCGTTTAGTCTCGAAGTTCCAAAGTCTCCGTTAGCCCTGCCTGAGCCAGCCGAATCCTACGAAACAATCAGCGAGGCAATGGAAGATATTCAGGACCGATTGAACCGGGTATCCCTTTCCAATTGGCTCGCCGATGAACTGACAGCGACAGTTATTGAAGACTGGAGTGAGGTGTTGACGAACTTCAATCCCTCTTCGGTAATCTCGCCCACAGAAGAAGTCCGTCTACAACAGATACGACAACTCTACTCGAATAATGAATCCCGCCTCCGTGAGAACGCAGAAGAAATCGGATCTGGCAGTCTAAACCGCATTACGAAGCCACAAACACTCTTTGCGGTATTCCTCCGCAGCTTGCAAGAACAAACGGGACTCGCTACAAACGTAAATCAGGAAAAAATCAAGATAGCGCTCAACGAGGAATACGAGGTCACGGAGGCTGGGAAAAGGGAGACAGAGAACGGCGAGAAAGAGCCCATCTCACATCCATTGTTGAGCCACTTAGATAATCTCGCTACGAATACACCGGTTCGTAAGTTCACGGCCCCACCCGATTACTGGCTGACGGCACTACGCTATGGGACAGTCTCATTCGGTGAGGAGCATCGTGAGGTCTGGGAGGATGTAGAGCAAGGAGAGATAGCGATACTTCACTCACGTGCTGACCCGAGTCAAGACACTCTCTCATCCCAGCCAAACGGGATTATTGGAGCCGCTATTTTAGGTACGAAAGCCACAAAAGAGGAGCTCTGGTGGCGCGATGAGACAGAGGACAGCCCATATCGTCATCTAATGTCTTTTGAGCGGTTGTTTGTCACGAGTAATGTCGAGGAACTCGATGTAGCGACGCCCAATAGCGAGGTTTCTCAGACCGCTCTCGAAGCACAACTGAGCGCATTAACTGCAGGAATTCTTGAATATGAACGGGTACAGGAGATCTGTGAGGAAACGAATGGCACCAACTTCCCAGCGCAGGGAGCACATGCTGTGTTCCGGGATAACGTAGACAACCCAGATCATAATCGGCCCCGGGCGTTGCTTGAGGAACTTGCAGGTCGACTCCAAGAGACGGCCACAGTGAATGCCCACGAAACGTTCACTGGCACTCTCTCATCGGATATCTTGGACGGACTATACTTCCCGGGAGACCAGAAGGAAGGGCTGATTGAACAAATCGAGGCCGCGCTCCGCACTGGAAAACATATCATCCTGACTGGCCCACCCGGAACTGGCAAAACCGAGATCGCTCGGAAAGTCTGTAAGAACCTCGAAGCGAACTATCCATATCTGTATACGGATTTCCAACTCACGACAGCAACCGCGGATTGGTCGACGTTTGATACAGTTGGTGGTTATATGCCAGAGGAGTCTGGCGAGGATGATGAGAAGCTCACGTTCACACCGGGAATCGTACTCAACCGGTTGAAAGAGCGCCGGAGCAACAGGCAGGTCAATGAGCCGATTATCATCGACGAGCTCAACAGAGCAGATATTGACAAAGCCTTCGGGCAACTCTTTACCCTCCTCTCTGGGCAGTCAGTCCAGCTTCCCTATACGCGCAATGAGGAGGAAATCGAACTGCTCGATGCCTCACAAATCAACCGGCATCCAAAGCCACATCAGTACGTCGTACCCGAATCCTGGCGAATCTTTGCGACGATGAACACCTACGATAAGACGTCGCTCTATGAGATGAGTTATGCGTTCATGCGGCGCTTTGCGTTCATCCGCGTTGGCGCACCTTCTATTCCGGATGACGACGGCGAGATGGAGGACCTGATGCACGAATACGCTGCTGTATGGGATATTCCAGTTGACGAACGCGACAGAGCGGAACTGCAAGCCATCGGGCGTGTCTGGCGTGCAATGAACACCGCTATCGAAGACCGCGCCATCGGCCCGGCCATCGTGAAAGACATCGTCGCGTACGTTGGCGAAAGCCAGACAGTTTCGCTTGAAGATCGCCTCACGAGGGCCGTAATCAGCTACATTTTCCCGCAGTTAGAGGGAGTCCCAAAACGAGAACAAATCGTCCGGGAAATCGCTGCAGTGGATGCAGTGGATAATGACGCACTCAGCAACGCAGCGAGAGAAATGCTCCAGGTGACTATCGGCGACGATGAATAGAAGCGAGCTGCTCGATCAGCTAACACAGGATATCCTCACCTACGTCATGCACGGGGCGTTCCCCGAGGATGAAATAGCGGGTTCAATCAAGCCAGAGGGTCTGGATGAACGATTCGAGGACTATGAGCTCCTGCTGGACCTCCATTTTATCCTGCAAGGCGATGTCGTCGCGTTTATTCAGCAGCTTCCGAAGCAGCTCCGAAGCGTTCGTACAGAGACAAAAACAGTATCCCGAACACGGCGTGGAACGGTTGACGGCCACATCAACTGGAACGAGAGCATCAAAACGCGCTATTCGCAGAACCCGAGCGATACCTCCCTTTTTGTCTGCGATAACCGCTCCGAAGACTACGATATCGCTGAAAATCTTGTCTTGAAGAAACTGCTCTCGGTCATCTATACCACACTTCGTGAAGCCGGGGAGTATCTCCGTGGAGAATACGAATGGGTCCAACAGACCTGGAAAGGCAATGAGGACCTCATCAGCGAGCTTGAGCGGATCTTTGAGCGGAATGTCCACGTGCGGCGTATACGAGAACCAGAAACGTACGAGCCCACAGAGCGGATGTTAACAAGCGCAGAGAACTCTCGGCAAGCCATCTATCGAGATGCAGCGGAATTGCTCCGAGTTCGCGAGAAACTGTTTGCTGGTGATGAAGACGCACTCCAAGACTTGCTAGATGAGACTGCAATCACGCCCGATGACGAGCACGCGCTGTTCGAGCTATTCGTTCTCTTCCGGTTTGTCTCCACAATAGAGGACATGCAAGACGCACGACTCAAATTCAACACAATCGCCTCTGGACGTCAGGAGGTTGCGCGGATGGATGGCGAGAAGGAGATTGTCCTCTACCACGACACTTCGGCCGGAGACCGGGATTTGTCCTTCGTTGCGGACGTGCCTGATGCTGCAGAACGGACCCTTTCTCGAACTGAGAAGGTCCAAACAGCAGCCCGCAGTGTGGCAGACAACTACTTTTCAGATCGGTCTTTCCAGAACCACACTGGCCGGCCTGACGTCATTGTACTAGAAATCAGAGATAATGAGGCAGGCCAGTTTGAGTACCTCATTGCTGAAGTCAAGAACAGTACGAACACAGATACAATCCGACGCGGTATCAAAGAGACCGTCGAGTATCTGGCGTTCTTGCGTGTGAACGAAGACTTTGTCTTTACTTCAGAGAGTGAGGAGTACTTCGGCTCTGGTTGGAACGGGATGTTAATCGTCCAAGACTTAGAGGAAGAGACGGCTTCTCTGGAGGAGCAAGAAGAGAGTCAGATCAAGATTCTGCAGGCCAGCGAGCTCGAAGAGCAGCTTGGGTCTGTTCTTCAGAAGGTTATTTGAACGTTGTTGCATCATTAATCCCTATGAAGCAACGAAAAGTCGATTTTACGCAGGTTTTGGATTAAGAAAAGTGAACAGATTCCAATCAGATATAATAAAATCCCGGAATCAAGATACAGATTTCCGGTCATAGCGACGTTACTCGCTAACGACGTATTTTCCGTCAGGATACCTATGCCGAATAAGAGTACACCAAGCAGCAGCGCCCCAGTTGCGAGATCACGAAGACCATTCACATCCTGTAGCGTCGCTATTTCAATAATACTCGCGTCGTGTAACCGCCCACCATCAGTCACGATTGGGTTATATGCTAAGTCGTAGAGAGTCTGGTTACTATATTCGTATTTATCCAGTACCTCTAATTCGACCAGTTCATCGAGGCGATCCTGTACAGTCTTTTTTGCAGGCTGATCACTGAGATGCTGCTGAATCATATATCGAGACCAGGGCTTGTCTTTTGGTGTCTTATCCATGACAGTTATAATATCTTCATGCTGCACAGCCCATGAGGGATCAGAGTCCAGCTTATTTTCGATTTTATCTGGGATTGCCATATCAGTTAGTATCTGGGTGAAGTATAATAAATCCAAAACACTATTTCCGAAATGCACACCACTATACGGGCGGAGACTGGGGTTAGCCGGCCGTGTAAATCCTCCTATTCGCGCGTATTAGTCCCTATACGGGCGTATTCCAGCCAAAACAGTCTGCGGGTTTTTAGGGTGCGCAAATTCTTGTAGGAAATGCATGATAGGACACTATACAGCAGAACTATTCAGTGCGTTCGTGTATGGAGCAGCTGCGATGGTCGGTGGCGGACTACTGTTCGAAAACGGGAAGCGATACGTCAAGATTGGCAGTGGTCATCAATTCAAGGGCAAAATTAAGGCCTTACCATTTTTCTTTGCTGTGCTGGTCTTAGGTTGGGCACTACAGCGTTTGACTCCGATGGTGGATGAAATGGTATACTCTATTCCGGGGTCGATGCGTCTGGGGATCATGGTCATGGGTTCGATGCTCTTGTTCAACTACAGTGTCGACTATTTCAACTATACAGATATGAAATCGTTATCAGTGTACGCGGTTGGCGCGCTTCTGATATTCTGGCCGAGTCTATAGAATCGAATTTTGCATCACTAATTAGAGCTATTACTTTCACTCCGCACAACCAGAGTTTATGATGTATCCACCATTGTGTTCGATTGTCTCCCAACGAAAAACACCGGAGACAGAGAAACCATGAGTACTGGATTAGCAATCGCAGGTACGATCGCGGCAGGATACCTCCTGGACCGGTTGAGTAACTCGGATGAAGACCACGACGACGTTCTCGAAGATACCTATCAGGCGGTGTCTGGTGCAGCCACTTCGAGCTCATCAATCTACGTCGACCATATCGACGTAGACGCAGATGGAAACCCACGGTCAGCCACCCCTGGTACTGACCACGTTCCAGACCTCGTCCTGACTGGGTTCGAGGACAACAATATCGTCGTTGAGGTCGAAACGGGCGACTCACTCGACGGTGAAGCCTTAAACCAACTCGCCGATTTCTCGGTACCAGGCTATACTCGGGCCCTGGTTGTACCCGATTCGGTTGTCAATGATGGCGTTCAGTTCGTCGAAGAATATACCGATTCGAAGACAGACAACATCGTAGTCTGCGGACCCAGCGACACGCCAGAGTTGTTATAACCAGCGCGGTTACGCAGCTCTCGATTGTCTTTTTTGCAAACGTAGATTAGTGGCTCCAGTTTCTCGTCCTCAGTCAACTACGAACTATCAGTGTCACAGTGAACGGTATTTTATCAGTGCGCCCGCGACGGGTGCGGGCGCACGTAGTGCCCGTCCTCAGAAATGGCACGAATACGATTGCAGCGAATAGCGGTTGTACTGTCTCAAGAGCGAGTGGGTGGACGGTCCACACCCGAAACGAGGGGGTTGTGATGGGAATGCATCCCTGTCCGAAATGTGGGCGCGAATTTAAATCGGAAAACGGGGGGAACTCCACCATGGACGCAGCCACGGAGTGTCGCTTGTGACGACGAAATGTGAAAACTGCGGGGAGCAGTTCGACCAGAGCGGTCAAGAAAAGTATTGCACAGATGAATGTCTGCGTGCAGGCAGGTCACAGGGAGCCAAAGCGCAAACAGAATGTGCAAGTTGCGGTGAGAGCTTCGAGTACTACCCATCCAGACGCACTGGAAAGTACTGTTCACCATGTTACGCGGACGAAGACAAAGAGACCGTAACACGGTTAACGGAAACAGCCAATCCCCGATGGAACGGCGGAAAGAGGGTCTGCCAGTGTGCAGTGTGTGGAGCACGAGTTGAACGATATCCAAGCCAGATTGGCGAGACTGTTCTCTGTAGTAAAGCGTGTCACAGTACGTGGCTCTCGGACGAATTCACGGGAGAGGGGCATCCAAATTGGGACGGTGGTGGAAACGAGGACTACGGCAAAGGTTGGAGAGCGGTTCGACAGCAGGCACTTGAACGAGATGGTTATCAGTGCCTCGTCTGTGGACGGACAGACGAAGAGATGGGCAGGAACCCAGACGTCCACCACATCACCCCTGTAAAGTGGTTTATCACCTCAGACGGCCACACACGTGAAGACGCACACTATCTAGAGAACGTCATCTCGCTCTGTATCAGCTGTCATCGAAAAGCCGAGTTTGGTAAGATAGAAGCGAACTACCTCAGGTCGCTGATCGAGGACTTATAGATCGGCTAGAGAGGTATTGAGCTATCGAGAATTCTTCTGAACCGTTGGTTCAGACGACCACGAGCGCCGGGATTCTATCTTCTTGACGATGCAATTTTGCTGTGTCGAGTTTGTCACTGATGAGCGGAAGGTTACGAGATATTAGAGGAGGTGCTTCGCTCACTCGTGAGAGGGAGAGAGGAATATATTGATTTGTCCACCCAAGAATTTGTTTCGTTGAAAAACGGCTGAAATATAAGTCCGGGCGCGGGAATCGAACCCGCCTCTTAGCCACCACAAGGCTAAAGGATGCCACTACCCCAGCCCGGACACGCTGGCTGAAGCATTCTGAGGTACTTCGCTGGCACAGAAATACGTTACGGAACGGACCCCCTGTGGTGTGAGCCGCCATCGCATATGGACTCTGACCCACCGGCTTTTCTCTCCGTATCGAGTATCTCGGTATATGCGATCAGACAGCACGCTGATACTGGGTTCGACGTTTCTCGTCACCGACGACGGAGGGTGAGTGACTCGAGAACACGACGGCTTCTACCATCGTGACGGCAGGCACCTCGATAGAGACGACCCCACACTCTCGACGCCACTCGAATCGCTGGCAGTTGTCGACGTTCGTCCGGGCGACCGACTGCTGCACGTCGCCGACTCGCTGACGGACAGATGTACATCGTAACTGCGGTGTGCAGTTTTCTATGGGGTCCATCCAACCACCCTTCGGCAAGTTCAACCAGATGCCAGCTAAAAGAGTGGCTTGCTGTCGTTGGCATGACAGTATTAGTACTGCTACTGTACTAGCGGGTCTATGCTTGGAGGGAATACCATAGATCGCCGTTCGGCCACGCTTTCTGTCCTAATTCGATTCGGTACCCAACAGCGTTCGCTACGACAGTCACGAGAATGGTAGACGTCCTGTATGCTATCGAACGGCCGTTCATGCGGAAAACGTTCGAAGCGATCGATCGACACGTGGACGTCGAATCAGCCTACGTTCCAGTCCGCGAAGATGCGCGCGGCTGTAGTGACTCCATCACCGAAATCAGTGTTCGAAATCCGGACGCAGTCGATGCGAACATCCGGGCGATTGACCCTGGCGTCGTCGTGTACAACCATCGCTTCGGTATCGAGCGGTTCTCGTTCTACGAAGCGTACCCACTCGTCCACCTCCGACACGGCGCGTCGATCGGTCGAGGTGAGGTCACTGTGACGACGGAAACTATTCTCGAGCACGTGTCCGCCGCACTGGCACCAGGCGAGCGATGGGCGAGAGCCTACCGAGCTGTCGCGCCCGACGACGTGCGGGTCGTCACCGTCGGCATCCCGGAAGCTGACCAACTCGTCGACGCGCCGTCACCCGGTGACCGCCGTGTGTTGTATGCGCCGACCAACTATCTCGTTGGCCGGGGAGCGTACGCGAACACCGCCCGTTCGGTAATCGAGTGTTTCGCCGGGACGGCGTACGAACTCCTGTTTCGACCGCATCCGACCGATAGACGGGAAGGTCCGGGCCTCGCCGTCACTCGTGACTGTCGAAAGCGGATTGCCGAGTTACCGAACGTCGTCTTCGATGCGGCCACGACGCCGATCGAGAGCATGCGACGGTCGGACATCCTCGTCTCGGATTTCTCGGGCACGATTGCCGAGTGGCTTCACACTGGCCGACCGCTGATTCAACTAACGGACGTCGACGCAGCGAGCAAAACGGTGCCCCCAATCGGAGTGACGAGGGAGACGCTCACCCTCGAACTCGTCGACAAGCTCTACCGGCACGGCGAGCCGAAATCCACGAAACGGCGGCGAGCATCGTGGCTCGAGTGTCTCGGGATTCCGATGGACGGTCGGGCCGGCGAACGCACAGCCCGGGAGGTGCTCGAATGCAGGGCGTGATCCTCGCTGCCGGTCGAGGACAGCGAATGGGCCACTACACCGAAGACGTACCGAAGGCCTTCATCGAATTGGACGGTCGAACGCTGTACGACCGACAGCGAGCGCTGCTCCAGCGGTACGCCGATAGAACGAGCGTCGTCCTCGGGTATCGTCACGACGTCGTTCTCGACAGGTACGATCCCGACAATCCGATCGTGTTCCCAGCGTGGGAGCGCTACGAGAACGCTGCGTCGTTGCTGCTCGTACTCAAACGAATCGACGACGATCTCCTGATACTCAACGGCGACGTGCTGGTCGACGAGCGCGAAATCGGCCAGTTGACCGAGCAGTTCGCTGCGCTCGACGGACGGTACAACCTCGTCGGCTGTCTGCCGGGGATTCAGGACACGGAGACGGCAATTCGCCGTGACGAGTCGGGGTTCGTGACGGCGTACGGGCTCATCGAAGGCCACCAACACGCTGGAGTCGGGATCGTGAGCCACACTCACAGGAAGGCGGCGATTCAGGTGCTACGAGAGCGATTGGACGACTGGTATCCCTGCGTCTACCCTCGGACACCGACCAGACCTCTCCAGATACCCGCGGAGCGACACATCGAAGTGAATCGCCCGTCCGACCTCGAACGCGCTCGGGCGTGGCTTGCATCCGAACGCAGCTATCGTGCGTGAGCGACGATTGCGACGAGAGAGTACTGTCAATCGTAGATAGGGACCGGCGGGGAAACACAACGTTGATGCGTGCTGGCAGTTCGGAACCGACTAGATGGAAATAATCGGCCATCGTGGCTGTGCAGAGCAAGTTCCGGAGAACACCCTTCTCGCCATCCGTGAAGCCGCCCGCCGGCTCCCCGCGGTCGAAATCGACGTTCGTCGGTGCGGCTCGGGAGAACTCGTCGTGTTTCACGACGCGACGCTAGAGCGCGTCACCGACGCCGAGGGACGTCTCTCGGAGACGTCGTGGTCCGAACTCCGCGAGTTGACCGTGTGCGATTCTGGCGAATCGATCCCGAGCTTGGAAGCGGCCCTTCAGACCGTTCCGGATGGCGTGACCGTTCAGCTCGAACTGAAAGAACGCGACATCGCGTTAGATACGCTGCAGTTGGCAACGGCAGCCGGTTCCGACGTTCGCGTGTCGTCGTTCCTCCCGGAGGCTATCGAGGAAATCGAAACGAGCCAGCTCGACGTGCCGAACGGACTCCTCTTCAAGCAGGGTCCCCGTACGAACCTGTCACGTGCTGTCGATCTGGACTGTACGCACGTGTTCCCGCACTACGAACTCTGCCTCGAAACCGACGTCGTTTCCGCCGCCCGCAAGCACGGCCTGGACGTCGTCGCCTGGAAGGCGGCACGGACCGTCGACCACGTCCGCGCGCTGCGGGACGTCGGCGTCGATGGCGTGACTGCAGATCGATGGGATATCGCGCCACAGACGCGTTCTGCCAGCGACGACTAACAACTGCGCTGAGAGGGTGGGTTCCTGTACGCAGACGTGCACCCCGCGCTCGGCTGGTGTGGCCGCGAATCTGGCCCCCTGTGGTGTGGGCCGCCATCGCATATGACCCCTCGCCACCGACCAATCCGGGCAACTGGCTATAGTGTCAGAGAACCTACGACAACGCATGGCCCAGCCAGACGCCAGGCCGACCGTCGGCGTTGCTGACTACCGGAACGCCAACGAGCTAAAGCGCCAGCTCTACGACCGAGTCCGGACCTGGGCTGACCTGCGGCTCCTCAATCCCGACAGGGACCACCCTGCCCTGGTCGAGATGGGACTCGATTGCTTCCACATGGCCCGCTGGACCCCCCACTCGCTGCGGGACTTACAGCGAGCCGAAGCGGGCAAAATTCCGACAGTAAACAGCCATCGAGGAGCGGCGACGACGGTGGACCGGCTCGCGAAGTGCCGGCGAATCGAGACGGCCGGAATCCACGTCCCGCGCTACGAGTTCGGGACGGCCGAGGAGATTTCGCTCGACCCGCCCGTGGTGGTGAAACCGCGAGACGAATTCGCCTCTGGGGGCCACGAGCTCGGCGTTATCTTCGCGGGCGACATCGACTTTCCCGGCGAGCGGTTCGTCCAGCGATACATCGCCCCGAGGATGAGCTTCAAGCTCTTCCAGATCGGCGAGCACAGCCGCTCGACGCGCCATCCGCCCAGAAGTGGCGTGGACCGGTCGATGCGGTCGCTGGCCCGGGAGACGGCGACGACGGCCAAGTTCGAGCGACTCCTCGCTACCGTGGCCGGGCTCTTCGGCCTGAATCTGTTCGAACTCGACGTGGTGGTCCACAAGGGCGTCTACGTGATCGACGTCAATCCGGTGGTGAGCCTCGACGGCGTCGAGGACGCAGTCGAGGTGTACGACGAATTGCTTCGGCGGTCGGCACGGACGAGCTGATAGGTCCCAGTGCACGGGGCGTCGCGGGACACAGCAGGCTGGTCCGGTCGACCGGTTAACAGTCCCGCACTCCTTACTTCGGTATGGACAGGAGCGAGCAGCGATACCGGATAGAAGCGACGGGATGGCAGCGAGGGGTCTACGACGATATCCAGACGACGTTCCGGGCGCCCATCGTCAACTGGATCTGGCGGACGACGATGGCGAACTATCCCGATTTCTGTCGGTATCTGTGGGCACAGGTCAAACCGATATTCGAGACCAGAGCGTTCGCGCGATACTCGGTTCGCTACCGCGAGACCGTCCTGTCGACGATAGAGGCCGACGTCGAGATACCGCGGTATCGACGGAGTGATCTCGACGTGTCGCCGGCCGAGTATACGGAGTTGCGTGGCCAACTGGCCACGTTCGACGTCGTCGCCCCGCGGCTCGCGGTGCTGTTCCGGGTAACGAACCGCGCGCTACAGGACGAGTCCGTCGGGACGGCCCTCGACCGCGACCGCGCGGCGACGGCCCCGTTTCCGGAGTGGCTCGATTCGGGCCGGGGCCGGGCGCCGTCGATGGTACCCGCCGAGGCGTTCGACGAGGCGACCGCGGAGACGGCAGAACGGTTCCGAGCGTTCCACGGCTTCGACGACGGGTTGCCGAGCATCTACCGCTGTCTCGCCCAGTGGCCGGCACTGTTCGACGCGCTCTGGGCAGACCTCGGGCCGGTACTGGAAAGCGAGTCGTTCACGACCGCTTGTGACCGGGCCGACGAACGGACCGAGGCGTTCGTCGATTCGGTCGCGTACTCGCCGCGGCTCGCTCCCGACACCCTCCGGTCGCAGGGGTTCGACGAGGAGTGTATCGGCGACGCCCAGGCGCTGTTTCGGGAGTTCGACGAAGGCGCCATCGACGACGTCATCCCCGGGCTGCACCTCTGGGCCGCGACCGTCGACGCAGTCGGCGAGCGCGACTGGTAGGCGGGACGAGGAGCATCGTTAGTCCGGTCGGCGAGCCGATCACTATGCAGTACAGCCGTCCCCTGGGACGCGTGGCTGTCGGGGCTGGCACGGCGACGGCGAGAGACGTTCGCGAAGTCCTGAACGACGAACAGGCACTCGAAGCGGATACTCAGGCACTGGAACAGGAAGTGTCGGTCAGTATCGACCTGCGCCATACACTCCACGAACAGGTGTCGACGGGCCTTCCCGATGACCGCGTCGACACCGATACCATCGGGGCGTTCAAAACGAAGCCGAACCACAATGGAGTGTTTCACTACCAGTTCGTGACCGACTAGCAGCGCAACCGGGAGTATCGAGCCAGGGAAATCTTCGAGATTCCCGAGCGGTCGCCAGAGACGTACTGCATTGGCGGTTCGAGGGAACGTTCTGGTCAGATAGAGCGCAGACAGCGTCGCGCCGACAAAGTTAATGGACCAGCGGGAAACGCTCCGATAGATTCGGCGACAGATGGCGTGTCGTCGGGAGCCAGAGAGGATGAACCTGACACGACGGCGGCTACTGAGCGCGCTCGGGGCCGGACCGGTGGCAGTCGCTGGCTGTTGTGCGGCTCCGGCCAACGAGGTCTACATCCGTCCGGCGGAGGACACCCAAATTGAAGCCGCCGACGGCGAGTGGACCATCGACGGGTCGGTCGAGGCCACGTTCTACCTCGGGAACGAGGAGACGTTCCAGAACGTCTACGTCGTCGTCTTCGACGAGGACGGCGATCGGCTGCGCGAATACGACCTCGGCGATATCCGGAGCGAAGACGCGACCGATACCGGCGAGCGCTGTGGCGGCAGCCGGCTGTCGGTGGACATCGAACTCACTACGGCGGCGTACCCCTACAGAATCGAACTGGAAACGCCGACCGACGCAGCCTGTCCTGAGGACGTCGAGTTCACAGCAGCGGAGCTCAGAGCGGAGTACGACCCGGGAAAGGAAGGGACACTCGGGGAGTACTGGCGCTACGAGCAACAGTGTGGCGAGACACCGACCGGAACCGAGCGACCATCGTCCACGCAGTGATGGACCAGTTCAGGGGAGACACGTGAGTTCGGTGCGGGTGCCCGATGGGGACAGACTCGACGGCGTCACCTCGGGGTGACGCTCGATACTGTCGACGTGGTCGGCGAACGCGAGCAGGAAGCGGGACCGACGAGAGACGCCTCAGTCGACGAGCAGGGCGTACAGCACGGCACCGAGCCCCGCGACGGTCACGAGGTTTCGGGCGAGCAAGATGTACCCGGCGCCGGCGCCGAGTCGCTCGACGACGGCAACGGCGAGGAACGCGACCGTGGTGAGGAGGGCAATCCCGAGGGCCAGCCACCGCATCTGCCGGACGCCGTTCCGTCGGAAGCCACGGTAGGCCTGTGCCGCGACGAACAGGCCAACGGCGGCGGTCAGCCCACGGGAGAGGAACGCGACCGTCTCCGGCGTGAGAGCGGCCAGGAGCACAACGAGAGGCGGGGTCACTGCGACCCACCCCCGTAGACGACCCACAGGATGGTTCCGAGCCCGAGCAGTTCACAGCCGCTGACGAGGACCGAACGGCCCACCGTCCCGACGCCGGTGGCCGTCGGGAGCCCGACCCGCAGGAGCTCCGGGAGCGTCGTGAGCAGCAGTAAGCCGACGGCGAGGACGAGCAGGCTTCGGTCTCCGGGCCCCTGCCGGTACCCCCGAACGAGCACTGCCGCGATAGCCAGCGAGAGGGCAATAGCGAGCGCAGAGAGCGCCACTACAGCCAGGGCAACCGTCGGCTCGGTCCCGGTCGCACGAAGCTGGAGGAGGGACATCTCAGGACAACCCCTCGAACAGGTCGGTGAACCTGTCTGCCGGGTCGGTCGACGAGCGAGTGACGGCCACGTCGTAGCTCCCGTCGGCGAAGGTGACGGTCACGTCCTCGACCGTCGCCTCGTAGCACTTGTAGTGGTGGCCGTCCGGGTCCAGTTCCTGCCGGTCGGTGACGAGGTTCGCGTCCTGGAGCCTGTCGAGACGCCGGTAGGCCGTGGCATCGGACATCTCACAGGCCGCACACAGTTCGGTGACGGACATCGGTTCGGTGGTGAGTTCGGCGAGGATGGCCCGCGCGTACTCGTCGTCGAGCAACGCGAGGAGTTCGTCGTCATCCTCGTCCATACGCGTTGCACCGGTCGAGAAAGTATAAAAGCCGTTCCACGGCTTCCCCGTCGGAAGCTCTGACTATGTTGATACGGCGGGTCCGTTTGTCGGTCGCGATATGCCCGAGGAACCGACGGAACGACGCACCGAGACGGCGACGCGACAGCTCTGGCGATGGCTGACGTGGCCAGTGTGGAACGACAGACAGCGCCGGCTCCGAGCCCCGTTGCGGGCGCTCTTGCCGACCGTGGTTACCTTCCTCGCCTTCGCGGTCGTCCAGACGGCGGTTCGCGCCCGATTCGCCCATCCGATACGGGAACCGCTCGAAGCGACCGGCTTCGCGGTGGTGCTGGTGGCTGCGGTGCTGGTCAGCGCCCGGGCGCTCGACCGGCGGCCGGTCAGGGAGTTCGGATTGGCGTTCGACCGTTCGTGGTGGCGCTCGTTCGCCGCCGGGGCAGCGATTGCGACGGCTATCAACGGCGGCGCGCTGTTAGTCTCGCTGTGGGCCGGCTGGGCGAGGCTCGTCGGCGTCACTCGTGGCGCGGGTGACCTGCCGTTCGCGCTCGCGATGGCGGTCGTGTTCGGTTACGTCGCGGTGGCGGCGACGTGGGAGGAGTTCGTCATGCGGGGGGTATTGCTCAAGAACCTCGCCGAAGGCGCCGACGGGTTCCTCCCGCGGTGGGGCGCCGTCGGACTCGCGGTCCTCTGTAGCACGCTCGTCTTCGCGTTCCTCCACGGCGGAAAAGTCACCCACGTGAGTCAGTACGGCTACTACCTGCTCGCCGGCCTGGTTCTCGCCGGCGCGTACGTGCTGACCGGCGAGCTGGCGCTTTCGGTCGGGTTCCACGTATTCTACAACGTCACACAGAGCGCGGTGTTCGGGCTCGGTCACTCCCAGCAGACGCCCGAGTTGCTCGCCGTCGACATCGTCGGACCCCCAATGTGGGTCGGCGAGGAAGGGCTCGTCTTCGTCGGGTTCGCCGCCCTCGGTGGCCTCGCCCTGCTGGGATACGTCCGCTGGCAACACGGCCGGCTCGCGCTTGCCGACAGCATCACCCGTTGGACGCCGCGATAACTGGCAGCCTGCCCGGCGCTGAGTGAGACGGGTCCGGAGACAGTGACCGGCGACACGGGTGAATCTTCTTCAGGTCGAGCGACCAACCGATGGCTATGCAGTACAGCCGTCCCCTGGGACGCGTGGTCGTCGGGGCTGGCACGCTCCTGGCGACCGTCCTCGCCGTTCGTCAGTATCAGTCGCGACGGGTGAGACAGCGAGTCGATGCACTCCACCGCCCCGCGGCCACCGGGCGGGACGCGACGGTTACGCTGGCCGACGTCGAGGACCTGCCGACGCCGGTCCGTCGGTACCTGCAGAGTGCGATTCCCGAGGGCCACCCACTGGTCGACACCGCGCGAATCGAGCAGACCGGCCAGTTACGGACCGGCGACGCCTCGTCGGCGTGGTATCCGTTCTCGGCGACACACCACGTCACGACAGCGCCGCCGGGGTTCCTGTGGGACGCGACGGTTCGATTCGCGCCGCTGGTCACCGTCTCGGTCCGCGATAGCTTCCGTGACGGCGAGGGGTCGGCGGCCGTCTCGCTGTGGGGCGTCGTCCCGCTCGATGGGACCGGCACGAGTCCGGAGCTGGTCGAAGCAGAGCTCCAGCGCTATCTCGCCGAGGCGGTGTGGTATCCCACGGCGCTGCTCGGGCGGGAGGGGGTCCAGTGGGAGCCGGTGGACGACCGGACGGCCGAGGCAACCATCGAGTGTGGCGGGGTCTCGGCCTCGCTGTCTTTTTCCTTCGACGGCGACGAGGTGACGCGGGTGGACGGGGAGCGATACCGACGGGTCGAGGACGGGTTCGAACGGACGCCGTGGACCGGGCACTGGGACGAGTACGAGCGCCGTGCGGGCCTACGGATACCGCTGTCGGGCGCGGTCGTCTGGGGGCTCCCGGAGGGCGAGTTGCGAGCGTGGGAGGGCCGTGTCACTGACGTCGAGTACGCTCGGTAAGCGAGCCGGCTAGTCCGGTTTCGGGTACGCCCGGTTACCGTCCCGAATCTCCCGGACGACCTGCTCTCGTTCGTCGTCGCTCATCGCTTGCCACGAGGTTATCTCGGCCATCGTCCGCCCGCAACCGACACAGAGCCCGTCTTCGAGGGCACAGACGCTCGTGCAGGGACTGTCCACCATCGGTAGCGGATACGAGGCCGGGATACGTGTAGATTCTGGAGTGGAACGACGTCCGGACAGGCGAACCGGCTCCGGCGTTCCGGTTGTGCAGTTTTGCGTCCGGATACGGCACAGGGCCCAGCCAGGAACTACGCAGTAGCCCATCACGAGCGTTCGACAGGTCAGGCTTTCCGATTTCGGCCCTCGGGTGGTCGCTGGAGCGTGTCGCATACGATAGTCATTACAATGTCCAGCGTTCCCTCCCCTCTCTGTGTATGTTCAGTAACGCAACACGAAAACGAGCGGTATCGCGAGTGGTCGTACTCGCACTGGCAGCGGTCGTCCTCGGGAGTATGGTGGTGGCCAGCGCCGGCGTCGCAGCGGCACAGGAAGACCAATCGGACGCGGAGGTGCGGGTCATCCACGCGGCCCCTGACGCGCCGGCGGTCGACGTCTACGTCGACGACGAACTGGTCTACGAGGACGTCGAGTTCGGCGAGGAGAGCGACTATCAGGCAGTCCCGGAGGGGAACCAGACCATCACGGTGACGCCGGCAAACGACTCTGAGACCGTGGTGTTCGAAGAGGAGATAGCTGTCGAGTCCGGGCAAACCACCGTCGCAGTCGGCGGTGAACTCGCCGAGGACGGCGAGGACCTCCGCGTCGTCGGGCTCACGGACGACGCAGAACTGGCGGAGAACGAATCGGCGGTCCGGCTCGCTCACCTCGCGCCTGACGCGCCCGCAGTCGACGTGACCGTCAACGAGACCGGCGACGTGCTCTTCGACGACATCGAGTTCGGCAACGCGACCGAGTACGAGACGGTTCCCGCTGGCGAGTACGAACTGGAGGTTCGCAACGCGACCGATAGCGACGACGGCGAGGTCGTCGGGACGGTCAACGTCACCGTCGAGAACGAGACGGCCTACACCGCGGTCGCCACGGGCTACCTCGACACCGAGGAGGCACCCGTCGACGAACCGTTCACCGTCGAGGTGTACGAGGACGGGACTGCGAACAGCACCGACTAGAGACGGTCTGTCGGACCACACCGTTTTTTCCGATGATACGGAGACGGGTTAGAGCGTATTGTCGGCTACGGCCGGCCCCGAATCACACCGTCTCGATTCGCTCGCGGAGCCACGCCGCCGCGTCGGCGACGGCGTCCGGGTCGTCGCCGGTTACTTTCACCCGGCCCGGCGCGTCGTCTTTCCGGGGGTAGCTCCCGACGGCGACACCGAACCGCTCGCGGGCGGCAGTAACCGCCCCGACCAGTGCGCCCTCCGGCGCTGGCGTCTGAATCGTCGCCGTCGTCCGGTCGCCGTCGAAGTCGTCGGCGACAGTCGCGTACATGGCTTTCAGTTCCTCGGGGATGCCGGGCAGGACGTAGACACCCTCGACGACGCAGCCGGCGGCGAAGCTCTCCTCGGTCAGCAGCGCCCGGCCACCCTCGGGTATCGACGCCCACGCGTCGAGGTCGAGTTCCATCTCGTAGCGGTCGACCAGCTCGGGGTTCTCGGCGGCGAACTGTTCGGCCTTCGCTTCGAGGTGGGCCCGGACGTCGTCGGGGACGACGAGCTCGCGGCCGAAGGCTTCTGCGACGCCGGCTTTCGTCACGTCGTCCGGGGTCCCGCCGATACCGCCGGTGACGACGACCGCGTCGAAGGCCTCGTGGTACCGGGCGACGGCGTCGGCGATGACCGACTCGTCGTCGGGAACCGTCAGCACGCGTGTGACGGTCGCTCCGGCCGCCGTGAGCTGGCGGCCCAGCCACGACGCGTTCGTGTTCTCCGTATCCCCGGCCAGCAGTTCGTCGCCGACGGTCAGCAGTGCGACCTCCATTCGTTCGTGCTGGGGGGCTCACGGGGGTAAGCATTTGGCTGTGTGGCTGGTGGGTCGCTACCGGAACCGAGGGGCTAACGGGCCTCCTCGCCCACCGTCCCCTATGGACGTTCCAACCGTCGCGAACGGGCTCCCGGCGCTCGGACTCGGCACCTACAAGAACACTGGCGAGCAGGCCACCGAGAGCGTCAGGACGGCCCTGGAGCTGGGGTATCGACACGTCGACACCGCGGCGTACTACGAGAACGAGGCGGCCGTCGGGGCGGGTATCGAGGCGTCCTCGGTCCCCCGCGAGGCGGTCACCGTCGCGACGAAACTCTGGTACGACGACCTGGCCCGCGAGGACGTCGTCCCGGCCGCGAAGGCGAGTCTCGACCGGCTCGGTCTCGATAGCGTCGACCTCCTCTACGTCCACTGGCCGGCGGGAAGCTACGAGGCCGGCGAGACGATGCCAGCCCTCAACGAGCTCTACGACGAGGGGCTACTCGAGAACGTCGCGGTGAGCAACTTCACCCCCGAGCAGGTGGCGACGGCACAGGACCACTCCGACGCACCCATCGTCGCGAACCAGGTCGAGTGTCACCCGCTGCTCCAGCAGGCCGAACTCCGGGACTACTGCGAGAGTGAGGACGTCGCCGTCGTCGCCTACGCGCCCATCGCCCGCGGGAAAGTGGCCGACGTGCCGGAACTGACCGACATCGCCGCGAAGCACGACGCCAGCGAGGTCCAGGTCAGTCTGGCGTGGCTCCGCCAGCACGGTATCGCGGCGATTCCGAAGGCGACCGGCGAGGCCCACATCCGCGCGAACTGGGAGAGTCAGGAGCTCACACTCGACGACGCGGATATGGCGGCGATAGACGACCTCGACCGCGAGGAGCGCCTCATCGACCCCGGCTTCGCCGCGTGGTAGCGACCAGTCCCGAGGGGAGAGCCGGGAACGGAGGCCGTCTCAGGCGTTCGCGGCGACCCCGCTGGGGGCCGAAAGACGGAGCCGCGTGCTGGCGTCGACGGCGTCCACGGGGACGAAGATATCGGTGGTGAGCGCCGTCGTCGCGCCCGGGTTGATGCGCCCCGCGTCACAGCTCCGACTGGCGATGACCGAGCCGGTAGCGTCGTACAGCGTGACGACGGCCGCGACGTCGGCCGCTTCGCCGTCGTTGGTAATCTCGAACTCGACGCTCCCGAGCTGGTCGGCGAAGGCTGCGACGGCCGTCTCCGTGCCGTCGTCGTAGAACGCGACCCGGTCGAGGCGCAGGTGATTGCGCGTGCTGACGTAGCGAAAGAGCCGATCAGACAGCTCCTCGTATAGTCGGTCGCCCTCCGACCCGACCTCGAAGAGGGTTCCGATGGGGTTGAGGTCGGCCCGCAGGTCGCTGGCTATCGTCGCGCGGTTCTCGGTGTTTGTCTTCAGCCGGAGGTAGTCCTCGATGAACGGGTCGAACGCCCCCGGGAGGTCACCGTCGTACATGGCGGCGAACGTCCGGAGTTCGGCGTCGAAGTTGATAATCGGGGGCAGGGGGGCGGACGATTTCTCGGTGGGAACCCACGGCTTCGCGGCCGGTCGCTGCGCAGTCGACGTGGCGCGGGCGGACGGCTCCCGCCCGAAGTAGCCGAGCTTCTCCAGGGCCGCGGCGAAGCCGGCGCTGAGCACGGTGACGAAGATCACACCGGCAGTGAGCAGATTCGAGACGGGGTCCGGGAGCGTGAACTGGAACAGTGCGATGAACACGCAGGTGACGATGCCGACGACGAGGAGGAACGAACCGAGCGTGGCACCAGGGCCAGTGAGGAACTCGATGCCGCCGAGGAACGTCGAGTCGGCCGCCCTGTCGGGGGAGGAGTCCGGGCCGTCGATGTGACGATCGTGCTGGCTCATCTTAATCACCCACCGCGACGTCGGTTCGGTTCGCGCTGGCGGCACGGCCGAGCACCTGGACGAGGTGTGAGATCCAGATCCCGGCGGTGAGCCCGAAGAGGGTCCCGACGGCCGTGATGCGGAGGGGATCCGCGAGCGGCGCGAGCGCGACGAGGATGCACAGGGCCCCGAAGACGAGCATGAGACCGTACTGGATACGTGTCTGCTGACTCAGCCGCTGTAGCGTTGCGAGCATGATAGTACTGCTACGCGTCGAGAGGAGATAACTACGATATCTGACACAAGATGCCGAGTAGCCACCACGAACGCGTGTCGTGCGTGCGGATACTGTCGAAGCGGCGGGGAGTCGAAACGCGAAGGGCGGCCCATCGACCCCGGCTTCGCACCGTGGTGAGCTATTCGGTCCGCTCGAGGCGCAACACTGCCGCTCGCGTGTCGCCGACGACGTATTCCATTTCGTACGTCTGGTTCTCGTAGCGGACGTACTGCGTCGCTTCCTCTCCCAGCGGGTCGGGCAGGGAGCCCCACTTGCCCCAGGGCGCACCGTAGCTCCCGTCCGTAATCGCTGTGCGAACCTCGTCTTTGACATCGGCCGGAAGAGTCTCGAACGCGAGGGTGGTGTCGTTCTCGCCAGGCGAGGCCGCCGATGCCTGAATGCCGTACGCAGCGTATGGCTTGCCACTCCGCAGGTGAATCCGGTACAGCGAACCGTCGTAACGGACGTAGTCGTGCAATCGGAACGGCGTATCCTCGGCGACGTACCCCGCGGAGTCGTTGATGTACGACGAGTTCGGGACGAAGGTCGCCTCGCCGTCCATGGCCGTTCGAACCGCCGACTGTTGTGCGTCGTTCAATGCGGTGTACGATAGGACCCGAGACGAGTCGACGGGACTGGCGGTCGGGGTCCCGGATTGGGTCGGCGTCGCGGCTTGCGTTGTCGTCCCGTTCTCGGTCGGCGAGGGGGTCGGCCTGTCCCCTGCTGCAGGACCGCCGGTATCGACGCCACCACCACAGCCGGCGAGGAGGAGCAGCGCTGCGAGGGCCACAGGACCCACTGCCTCGTGCATACGACTCGTCGTGTGAGTCGTGGTGAAAATCTTGTGGATAGTGACGACAGTGAGCGAGGGGCTCTGAGCCGCCGACCAACCCCTCAGCACAGCACCCGCTCGACGTCCAGCGGCGTCGACCGCCGGACGACCGCTTCCACCGGGTCGGCCGAACCGGCCAGATTATCCGAGTCGCCGTCGAGGACGGTGAGTGCCGCGCGTTTGCCGGGGGCGACGACGCCGCAATCGAGGCCGGCAATCTCGGCGCCTGCCGTCGTCGCCATCCCAAGCACCTCGCGTGCGCTCACGTCGAAATGCGTCGCCGTGTAGGCCATCTCGCGGAACATGTTCGGCGGGTTCAGCATCACGTTGTCAGTCCCGAGCGCGACGGTCGCGTGGTCGAGCAGGTCCCGAATCGGCGGCCGACCGACCTCGAGGACGGCGTTGGCCCGCGGGCAGGCGACGATGGGGACCGACTGCTCTCTGACCCGGTCGAGATGCTCCTGCTCGGCGTGGACCATGTGGACGAGCAAATCGGGGTCGAGGTCGAGGGCGGGGTGGATGTCGGAGGCGTTCGGCTCGCCGGCGTGGATGGCGAACGGGACCCCGTGCTCGGCACAGGCGGCCCGCTCGTCGGTGAAGTCGGCGTCGTTGGCGCCCGAGGCCCCGTAGCCGTCGGCGACCTCGAGGACGTCGAGCGCGTCGCTGCCGAGGATGAACGACTCGATATCGAGCGGCTCGGCCGCGTCGCGCAGCGCCCGTGCCCCTTCGACCCCGAACTCCCGGAAGTCGAGACAGGCTATCGTCCCGGTCCGCTGCATATATCTGAGCGTCCGGCGCATCGCCGTCACGAGCTCGCGTCGGTCGGCGGCTCGCAGCCGGCGGTGTTTCAGGCTCTCCGGCGGCACTACCGCATCGTCCAGCGACAGTCCGACGGCCGCGTCCTTGGCGACGCTGTCGCCGAGATGGGTGTGGGCGTTGACGAACGCCGGGACGATGATATCCGACGAGTCGGTCGACGTCTCCTCGACGGCCTCGATACGGCCATCCGCGACGACGACGCGACCACGCACCGGCTCGAACGACTCCCCCGCGAGAACGGTCCCCGCTAGTTCCTCCATAGGCTGGGTGCGGCGTACGGAAAGATAGGGGTTTCCACGGACGGGGTGGGCTCCCCCACCCATCCCCACAAGCGTAAGCCGACGCCCGACGACACGTCCCCATGCCCAGTGAGAGAGCGCGGATGCTCGCCGGCGAGCTGTACAATCCGCGAGACCCGGAACTCGTCGCCGAGCGCGAGCGGGCCAGAGAGCTGGTTCGGCTGTACAACCAGACCGGCGCGACCGACGGAGAGAGCCGCGAACTCCTCCTCGAGGAACTGTTCGGCTCTGTCGGCGAGTCCACCACCATCGAGCCACCGTTCCGGTGTGACTACGGCACACAGATTACAGTCGGGGACCGCTTCTTCGCGAACTTCGGCTGTGTCTTTCTGGACGTCTGCTCGATAGCGTTCGGCGACCGCTGTCTGCTGGGACCGTCGGTCCACGTGTACACGGCGACCCACCCGCTGGACGCGGCGACCCGAGCCGAAGGCAGAGAGTACGGCAAGCCCGTCACCGTCGGCGACGACGTCTGGGTCGGCGGGCAGGCCGTCCTGAATCCGGGCGTCGAGGTCGGCGACCGGTCGGTGGTGGCCTCTGGCGCCGTCGTCACCCGGGACGTTCCCGCAGACGTCGTGGTGCAGGGCAACCCCGCGGAGGTAGTGAAAGAACTGGAGTGAACCCACACCGGCGGCGGGGCCAACGTGGCGTCAGCGGGGACCGGTCAGTGTAGGCGGCGAGGGGACGTGACGCCGGCAACTCAGCCGGCATCGACCATCGGGTGACGCCGGCAACTCAGCCGGCATCGACCATCGGGTGACGCCGGCAACTCAGCCGGCATCGACCATCGGGTGACGCCGGCAACTCAGCCGGCATCGACCATCGGGTGACGCCGGCAACTCAGCCGG
>Ga0306899_1000109_pt1 | contig 47557 bp, 38 predicted proteins | sample AntRauMFilla3764_FD_190407 | JGI IMG/M metagenome (GOLD analysis project Ga0306899, IMG submission 190407) | Saline lake microbial communities from Rauer Islands, Antarctica - Metagenome Filla 3 #764 (v2) (version 2) | ecosystem: Environmental > Aquatic > Non-marine Saline and Alkaline > Saline ... | reverse complement strand
GCTTGAACTCGCAACGCGGAAAGTTCGACTTTTGCAGCTTGTAAACTTTGAAGCCCGTGTCGGGAATTGGCTGCGGCTTGTCGCCGTAGCCTTCGATCACGCGTTTGACGCGTTCGATGGTGATGGAGGAGAGTGTATGTAGGTTGATCGATTTTGCTGGGCTATCTTCGGGAAGCAATTCTGGGATTTGGATGGATATGCAACGACGGTTGCCTTGATCCTCCATGTTTTGCTCCAGAACTGCTTCAGCTAGCGATCCAGATCCAGCAAAGAAATCGAGGACGAGGTCTCCCTCTTCAGCATTAGTCGTCATTTGAAGAATGCGTTTGAGCAATTCTATAGGCTTTGGGGTGTCGAAAGCTTCAACTCCGCCAAATACGGAAATAAGGTGCTTCTTCGCAGTGTCGGTGGTACCTACCTCACGCGCTTGCCAAAGCGTATGTGGCACTAGGCCATCATTTGATTCCGTCTTAAAGAGTTTCTCCCTTGGCACATTGTTTCCGTTCAGTCCAAACCAGATTCTATTGTCGTCGATTAATTCTTTCAGCCTACTTTGGGTAACGATCCAGCATCGGCCAGAAGGTGGATTTACTTGACGACCCGAGGGGGTTGTGACTGTGAAGAATTGTTCTTGTCTCCTTCCCGGGCCGGCTTGCGCATTCAGCGAAACGGATTGCCAGTCTCCTCGGGGGTCGTTGTCGGGGTTGGAGTATCTGGCTTCCACCTCTTCAGTAGTGGGCAATAAATTACGTCTTTGGGTGAAATGTGTTTTATCCGTTGCGTAGCATAAAATGTAGTCGTGATTGATCGAAAAAACTTTTCTGTTTTCACGCGTCGTTCGTTTTTCCCATAGGAAGTTTGCAACAAAATTTTCCTCTCCAAAAACTAAATCGAATATACGTTTGAGGTTTGTCAGTTCGTGGTCATCACAGGATGCAAAGATAACGCCGTCTTGGTGAAGCAAGGATCGAGCTGCAAGTATTCTCGAATGCATCATCGACATCCAATCTGAGTGAAATCTTCCAGAAGTATCTGGATTTGTATCGAGGGGGATTCCCTTTTCTGCGGCTCCGGTGTCTTCCCAATAGTTGGCCTTATTCCTCTTGTAGTCGTCGCGATAGATGAAGTCCTCGCCCGTGTTGTAGGGTGGGTCGATGTAGATGCATTTGACTTGCTCGCGGTAGGCGTTGAGGAGGAGTTTTAAGGTCTCCAAGTTTTCGCCTTCGATGATCATGTTGCCATCGGCTTGGTCGGGATGGACGGAGCGGGCTTCGTCGTAAACGAGGGTGGCAGTGGTGGGGATGAAGGCTTCGCGCTTGGAGGCCGCTTTACCATACCATTTGAATTCGTAGCGTTCGCTTTGGTGCACGTCGTTGGGCGCAACGAGTTGCGCAAGCTCGTCGGGGTTGAGGCGGCCTTCGTTGGTGAAGAGGTCGGGGAAGAGTTGCTTGAGTGCAGCGATCCGTTCCGCCTGTCCATCGGGCGTGGTGGGCAGGAGGTCGTTCAGCGTGGTGTGATCTTCGGGTGTAGTTGGTTGAGTCATGGCTGCTGCGCAGAGTGGTCGCGCCTTGCGCGAAGTGAAAGTGAAAGTGTGGCTTACTAGTCTTTGGCCTGGAAGTGTAAGTGGAAAAGACGTCGCTAGCGCGACATCGCTACAATCTTTGTTGTGTAAGTCATTCGGGTTTTGTGATCTGAGCCGCCGTCGCTTTTTGCAAGGTGGCGCCGAAGCGTGTGGCGGGGCCGAAAAAGCCCATGCCTGCGGCGGCGGCGTCCGCATTGTAATCGCCGGGATCCTCTTCAAGCTTGTTGGGGTTAAAACGGCTGACGGGTGCTTGGTAGAGCAGGGTGGTGTTGGCCGAAATGCCGAGTGCGTGGAAGTGCTGGATCGCGCAGAGGATCTTGATGCGCTCTTCGGCGGAAAGTTGGTCGATGTTATCGGTCGATTTGGTCTCGACGACGAGGTGGATCTCGACCTCTTCATCGTCGCGCAGCCCTTTGTGCGAAATGACGAGCCCGAAGTCGGGCGTGTAGGTGGTGGTGCCACCCTTGAGGGAAGGCACGGGGATTTTATACCAATCGGGCAGCTTAAGCAGGGCGCGGACTCGGGGGTGGCGGTCGGCCTCGTTGGCAAAGCGATTTTCAGGCAGGGAGTTGGCGTCGATGATGGCGTGGTCGTAGATGCCGGTATTGGGTGTAGGAACGACGGCGCGGTAGGTCTCGACGACATCTTTGAAGAGATCGAATCCATAGGCTTCGCCAGTGGGCTCGTAATTAATGGTGCGCACCATTTCGTTGATCGCGATGCGGTTGATGTGCTCGGTCGCGAGGTGGAGGTAGCGCGGTGGGTTGCGCACGAGCTGATCGAGGTTGGTCAGGCCTCTGACGATTTCGACAATGGTGGGGTAGGCTAGCGCGGTGTTCTCCGAAAGTTCCTCGATGAGGTCCATGGGCGAGAAGTCGGCGGCGAGGTCGACCGTTTCGCTGCCGGTGCTGGTGGCACGCGCTTCCTTTTTCGCGTCGAGTGCGTCGATCCGGGTCAGCTCGATTTCGGCTTGGTAATTTTGCAGGGTGATTTCGTTGAGCTTCTCGATACAGAGTTCGATAAGTTTTTCTTCATTAAAGCTGACGCTGTAGTCGGTGCGCTGGGAGAGGCGTTTCCAGAAGCGGCGGAAGGGATCGCCCTTGAAGCGCTCTTTATTGAGAGTCACTTTTTTTGGCTTCGGCTTTTTGCCCTTTGGGGCGTGGCGCATGGGGACATTGTGGTGAAGCTCGGACTGGTATTGGGTGACGAAGGTTCGGTAGCTCTCGTTGGGAATGACGGTGAGTAGGTTCGTTTCTTCGCCCTCGGGCGTGTCGTCTGTGTCGTAAATACGCTCGCCAGACTGATTGCGGCAGATGCGTAGGCCGCGCCCGATCTCCTGGCGCTTCTTAATGTCGGAGTAGGTCTGATTGAGGGTGGCGATATTGAAGACGTTTGGATTGTCCCAACCGACACCGAGGGCGGAGTGGGAGAAGATAAACTGGCGTGGGTTGTCGAAGGCGAGGAGGGCCTCTTTATCGCGTAGAATCTCGTCGTAGATTTCCCGCTGCTTGGCCATCGAGTTCTCGTTGTCGGTAAACTCGCCTGCATTGGTTTTTGCGAAGTAGTAGGCTTGTACTTCATGGACGAAACCTTCGGGCGGGTCTTCTTTGTAGAACTCGCGGTAGGCTCTGGGGAACTCTTCGAGGAAGAGCAGCTTGATCATGCCGTCGGGATCCATGTAGTTGGCGACGCGGTCGATGAAGATGAGTGAGAGCGGCTTAATGCCCTGAAGCTTGAGCTTTTCGACTTTCTCGAAATGACGGTAGCAGAGCCAGAAAAGTTGTTGGCGGAAGATGCCCTTAACGTCGCCCGTGGCCGTGTGGGGAGTGAGTTCGACGCCGTTGTGAAATTTAACCAGCGCACCGCCGCCGCGCAGACCTTTGGCTCGGATTTGGGAGATGGTGAAGTCGCGGTAGGAAATGTTTTTGGTGGCCTCTTCGAGGGAGTCACCGCTCTTCAGCCACTTGGTCTCGGCGTATTTGAAGCCGCTGGCCATCTGTCGCCAGGCTTTAAGCTTAGCCTTCGGCGAGCCGTTACCGGTCTGGATGTCGATGAGTTCAATTTTTAGAGTGGCCTCGTCGTTAATCTCGGCAACCGAGAGCACTTCGATTTTTTTGACGAGGCGCTGATTGTAGGCTTCGAAGGGCGTGAGGCGGTAAATGAGATTGCGGACGACTTTGTGCGTCGCGGAGTAGCGAAACCGCGCGACGGGATCGAGCGCATTTAGACGAGGGCGGAGATTGTCCGTGTCCATGCCCTCCTGTGGTTCGTCCATGATGACAATAGGGCGAACTTTGCCCAGAGCCTGCCAGTAGGAAAGGCCGTCCGGTGAGTCGTCGCGTTCCTGGCGGTTGATGATGTTGTCATCCGCGCTGAAGGAGTGGGTAGTCATGATCATGACCTGTAGGTCGCTGCCCTCGATGAAGTGTTTTACCTTCGGGAGCTTCTTGCTGTCGTATTCGAAGGCGTGGAGCGGGATTCGGTAGATGCGCTCTAGCTGCGGGCGGAATGATTCGATGGTATCGAGCACACCTTCGCGGATCGGAACCGAGGGGACGAGAATGATAAACTTTGTAAAACCGTATTCCCGGGACAGCTCGTAAATGCTGCGGAGGTAAACGAGGGTTTTGCCCGTGCCTGTCTCCATTTCGATACAATAGTCGGGCTCGATGCAGAGCTTGGCTTCGCCTTTTGTAATTCCGTTTTCGGCGGCGATTTTCTCTACATTGGCGACGATTTCCTTCTGCTCGATATCGAGACGGTTGGGGAAGCAGTCTCCTTGAAACTCGAAATCAAAATAGTTGCGCTGTTGGCCTACAAACAAGCTAAGCGCGGCATCAATGGCCTGACGTTGATAGGGGAGTTCTTCGAGTTTAAATGACATGCTGCGCGTAAAGCTTGGAAGGTTGGGATTTATCGCATGATTGGCTAGATAAAAGAGAAATTATTGAAAATTTCTGTATGTCCAATTTTCTTTTCACGGAGCACTCGGAATGCTGATCGAAGAACTCAGTGCCAAGGCTCGCGCGGAAGAACTGAACCGGGAAGAAAAGGATCTGTATCGGAAGATCCGCAAAGCTCTCCAGTATCTTGAAACAAATATCGAATTCAAGAATTCACAGTTTTCGACTTGCCCCCATCTGGCCTGCCTGATTAAGGCTATGCAGTTTTTTAATTCTACACTGGCCACCTGTGTCAGTTTGTATTCGCCATTTTACCTCCTACCTTGCCACAGAAAAAAACGAAGCCCGCCAAGACAAAGATCTTTGTCCTTGATACTAATGTTCTCCTGCACGATCCGCAGTGTCTGAATAAGTTTGAGGAGAACACGATCGCCATTCCGGTCGAAGTTCTTGAGGAGCTGGACCACAAAAAGTCTGCGCCGGGTGAACTCGGTTTTGCCGCCCGTAAGATCCATCGTGATCTCCGGGCACTCTTTGACGATCAGCTCGGTGAGCCGCCCGAGATGAAGGGGAAGGGGAGTTCTGCCCTTAGTCGGGACCTGCCCAATGGTGGTCGACTGATCGTCGTGATTAACGATTATTTCATTGGCGGCGACTCTGGCAGTGAGGGTATGAACCGCCTCAAGGCGACGCTGGTTAACTTGGAGAAAATGGACAGCCGTATTCTCGCGTCTGTCTTTTTTCTGGAGGAAGTCTGTGAGGACTGTCGGGTGATCCTTGTCACCAAAGATGCCAACATGGCGCTCAAAGGCATCGCGCTCGGTCTGGAAGTGGAGGACTACCTGAACGATAAGGTGGCCGGTGCGAAACTCGGCAGCGGCATCCAGACCGTTACGGTCAACAACGAGGATTACGGCCGCTTTCTTAAAGAGCATGGTGTCGACCTTTCCCCAGATGTAACCAGCCACCTCTTTCTTAATGAATACATTTACGTCACAAACGGCGAGTTCCGCGAGCCGGCGCGCTATCGTGGTGACGGGCAAATCGACGCGCTGATCCTCAGTGGAGACACCGGCGTCAAGATCCCCAAGGGGATCAACATTTACCCGCTGAATGATGAGCAACGCATGCTCATGGATGCGCTGCTGGACGAGGACATCAAGCTCGTCACCTGCACTGGGAAAGCTGGCACCGGCAAAACCCTAGTCTCCATCGCCATGGCCCTCTTCCAGACACTGGGCGAGGATAATCTCTACGAGCGGGTATTCATTACCCGGCCCCTTGTCCACATCGGCAAGGACACGGGGGCGCTCCCCGGCACGCTGGACGAAAAGTTGGCCCCCTATATTGCGCCCTTCTACGATAATCTCGAAGTGCTCTTCAGTAATCGCAAAGTCACCAGAAAGGATGCGCCCAGCGACGACCAGGCGCGCCTCGGACGGATCACTTCAACCCGCAAGCGCAAGAAGGCCATGGGCAAGCTCGCTAAACAGCCTTCGCATCAGGAGCAGGATAAAGACGAGGCCAATATGCCGCGGAAACCCTACCAATTTCTCTTTGATTATGGAATGGTCGAGGTCGAAGCCATGACCTTCATTCGTGGCCGCTCACTCTCTAATACCATCTTTATTATAGATGAGGCGCAAAACCTGACGCCTCACGAAGCCAAGACGGTCGTCAGTCGTATGGCCGAGGGCTCCAAGGTCGTCCTTCTGGGGGATCCTTATCAAGTCGATAACATGTTCTTGGACACCTACTCGAACGGATTGGTCCACACCGCGCAGCGGCTGAAGGGCACCGATATCACCGCACACCTCGAGCTGACTACCGGCGTCCGTTCCGAACTCGCCGATCTGGCGGCGGACTTGCTTTGAACCCATGTTTTGCGACATCCGCCCTTCGAGATACTCAGCGCCTTGAGCCTGCCGAAACGGTAAGCGGAGTTCCTGCGGTGCCCACGCACTGGACAGTAAGCGGCCGCAAGCGGAGTCCCTACAGCAGGTTGGTTGGTAACATATCTTCTCTGTCGTCGGCCACATTTAGCTCAAGCTCGGCAGGCTCCAGCCCTTCGGAAAGAAAATCGATCCAGTTCTCGTCAACCCGTTCACCGGAAATTTTTGAATCGGTCATGATGGCCAGCAGTTCAACCGCACGAGCCCATTTCTTCCGGTCTTCGTAGGGCATTCTACGAGAAAGGGCTTCAGCCAGTTCTTTCCAAAGCGTTCTCCATTCTTCAGTAAATTTTACGGTGAGCGGATTCCTTACCACGTGTCGCCAGCGTGCGACTTGATGCACCGCCGTATCGCCCTGGAGGTGTGCGCAGGTGCGCCTGAAGATACTCTTGAGCCTTTCTGCGGGCGTGGGGTGTCTCGGGTGGGGGCCGTTGAGGAGTTCATCCGCACTGGGCAGCCAGAGCCGACTGTCGGCTACGCGTTGAAGGAGGCCATCGAAGTTACTGAAATACCGGTAGATCAGAACCTTGTCTGAACCGGCTCGCTCCGCCACGGCATTGACGCCCAGTTTAGTGCAGCCCGAATCGGCAACCAAATCAAGCACAGCGCCCTGGAAGCGCTGCTCAGTTGCACTGCGGGAGCGTTTTCGAGCCATGTTGTTGTTAATGAATTATAGCCGGTCCGGGGTAAAGGATAATGGCCCTAACGGGCGATATCATTCTGGCCGATGACGCGGAGCTGGCTGCGCTTCAAAGTATCCGCGGCAAGCTCGTTATCCTCCAGGCTGATTGCGAGTGCGTAGCGCCCTTGGGGGCGGACGAGAAAAGGATAGATGTAGTGAATATTGATTTCGGCCTGAACCAGAGCACAGGTCACGGTTTTCAGGGCAGACTCATCTTGCATCTCCACTGCGATCAGCTCGCTTTGAACGTAGGAGAACTGATGTTCGATGAGCAATTTTTGAGCTTCCCGGGGGTAGTCAACGATAAGCCGTATGATCGAGCTGTCCGTGGTGTCCAGAACTGAGATCGCCATAACGTGCACCTCGTGCACTGCGAGCAAGCCGATGATTTCGTTGAGGCGGCCGACCTTATTGTCGGCATGTATAGAGAACTGAATGACGGGCTCGAAGCGGCCCGGATCGCGCAAAATTTCAGCAGACATGCAATCACTAATAGGGTGGAGCGGATGCAATGCACGACTTTTTATGAAAGCATGTTGATGTTTTTTTTTGAGCTGGCAGAACTGTTGACATGGTTTACGAAGCTAAAGCGGAACGTTATACAAACATGCCCTTCCAGCGCTGCGGTAACAGTGGTCTGAAATTGCCGAGGCTCTCCCTCGGGCTTTGGCACAACTTCGGCGATGTTGACGAGATTGATAATGCGCGTCGTTTGCTACGTGCAGCCTTTGATGCGGGCATCACTCACTTCGATCTGGCCAATAACTACGGCCCGCCGCCTGGATCGGCGGAACGAAATTTCGGGCGTCTGTTGGCAGAGGATTTTGCCCCTTATCGCGATGAATTGATCATTTCCACCAAGGCGGGCTATCACATGTGGTCCGGACCTTACGGGGAGTGGGGCTCGCGGAAATACATGCTCGCCAGCCTCGACCAGAGCCTAGAGCGAATGGGGCTGGACTATGTGGATATCTTTTACAGCCACCGCTACGATCCGGATACTCCGCTGGAAGAGACCATGGGTGCCCTGGATACGGCAGTTCGATCGGGTAAGGCGCTCTACGCCGGACTCTCCAACTACTACGATCCGGAAGTCTTCAGCCGGGCGGTCGATATTTTGGAAGCACTCGGCACGCCCTGTCTGATCCACCAGCCCCGCTATAGTATGCTTGACCGGAAGGCCGAGGGTTCACTGTTCGAAACCCAGAAAAAGCGTGGAGTCGGCTCAATCGTCTTTTCGCCCTTGGAGCAGGGCATACTTACCGACCGCTACCTCAATGGGATACCCGAAGACTCCCGGGCTGGCCGCTCGGACAGTCCTTTTCTGCAGCCCGGGAAAGTAGAAGAGACCATGCAGATGGTGCAGCAGCTCAATGCCATCGCTCGGCAGCGTGGACAAAGTCTCGCCCAGATGGCGGTCAGCTGGGTCTTGCGGCAGACTGCGGTGACTTCAGCTTTAATCGGTGCCAGCCGGGTGGAGCAGATCGAAAATTTGCTCCCGGCCGTCGAGGCCGCCGGATTCTGCGACGAAGAGCTGGAGGCGATCAATGAGGCCTGTTCCTGAGTGTCTAGTAGGTTGTCACATTGAAATTTCCGAAAATTAATGTAGCGTCAAGCTTTAGCAAACGTCGGGTAAAAAGTCTAAAAACCTTACGGGGACGTTTGCTAAAGCTGCACACTACGAAAGATAACTTGTTACAGCCCACTTGTATCTGCTCAGACAGGAGAGTCGGGATTATTCCACGTTTTGCACCTGCTCACGAATGCGCTCCAGCGCGTTTTTTCCATCGATCACTGCACGAGTGATTTCGACCTGATTGGCCTTGCTGCCGATGGTGTTTAACTCACGGTGGATCTCCTGACAGAGAAAGTCCATTTTGCGTCCGCTGCCTGCATCGCATTCGGTGAGTTCTTTAAACTGCTCAAAGTGGCTGTTCAAGCGGGTCAGTTCCTCAGAGATGTCGCAGCGATCGGCAAATAGCGCGATTTCCTTGAGCACCCGCTCGTCGCTGGGGTCGAGTTCGAGGCCGAGCTGGCCGAGCCGGTCCATCAGTGCATCTTTGTAGGCGCCGACTGTGCCCTCGGCATGGCTGGCGATGTTCTGCCGGAGCGCTTCGAGTTCGGCGAGGCGTGCCTGCAGATCTACTTGCAGGGCTTGGCCCTCTTTCTCCCGCATAGTATTTAAGTCGTCGAGGGCTTCCTGAAAAGCAGCCTGCAAGTGCTTCTCGAGCTCATGCCAATCGGGTAGGGCGCCTTTTTCCGGAAGGCTCTGGGCGATTCTAAGAATGAGTGCGCCATCTGCATTCAAGGAGAGGCCATGCTTCTCGGTGAATTGCTTCAAGCGCTCGAGCGTTTGCTCCATTAGGCCTTCGTTCCATTCGAGGCCGCCGCTGCTTCCGAAATCGAGGGACTGTGCCTTGATCGTGATGTTGAGGCGCCCGCGCTCAAATTTGCCTTTGAGCCACTCGTTGCACTTCTGTTCGAGGCCATTCCATTCCCTCGGGTTCGACAGGTTCAAGTCGAGTGTCTTCCGGTTGACAGAAGTGATCTCGATTTGGAGCTTAAGTTGGTGAGTGGGGGCTTCCTGAGTGCCGGAGCCATAGCCTGTCATACTGCGCATAAATACGAACTAAAGGGGTTGCCGAGGGTGTGGGCGATACATTTTTGCGGCGATGCCGCTTTCATTTCGATCCCGTCCTGTAGCCGAACGCCTTCGCGTTTGGTCCGGAGGGTGCGTCAGCTCAAAGTGTCCTCCAAAGCCGAAGGGCTTCGGCTACGTGGGGAAACTTATTTGAAGCTTCGGTCGGTAGCGGTGCTTCGTTTATTTTTTGGTTCTTTTTCGCTTCGCCTGCGTGTGCTTGCTGCCTTTTCGAGGAGACTTGGCTGGCTCGTTCTCATCACGATTGACCCAGCGATTCGACTCAGTGCGTCGCTGGTTTATTTGCTTAAAATTACACTTATCCCAGTCCATTTAGAGTCGGACCGGCAGGCCGCGTTGTCGGAGGTGTTCTTTGGCCTCCTTAATTGTATAGGTGCCAAAGTGAAAAATAGAGGCGGCGAGCACTGCACTGGCTTTACCTTCCTGTAGTGCGTCGGCGAGATGGTCTAGGTTTCCCGCGCCGCCGGAGGCGATGACGGGGACTTCAACAGATTCAGAAACGGCTCGATTGAGCGCGTTATCGTAGCCGGCTTTGGTGCCATCGGCATCCATGCTGGTGAGGAGAATTTCTCCGGCTCCCCGGGCGACAACTTCCTTGGCCCATTCGATGGCATCGCGGCCGGTGGGGTTGCGCCCGCCGTGCGTATAAACCTCCCAACGGTTTTCGCCAGTAATCTTCTTTGCGTCGATGGCGACGACAATGCACTGATTACCAAACTTTGCGGAGGATTTGGAAATGAGGTCGGGGTCGAGAACGGCTGCCGTGTTGAGGCTGAGCTTATCCGCGCCGGCGTTGAGCATGTCGCGGATATTATCGACATTACGAAGGCCGCCGCCGACAGTGAGCGGCATGAAGCACTCCGAGGCGGTTCGCTCGACGACATCGATCATCGTGTTGCGCTCGTCGATGGAGGCAGTGATGTCCAAAAAGACGAGTTCGTCAGCACCTTGCGCCTCGTAGGCTTTAGCCTGTTCCACGGGGTCGCCTGCATCAATTAGGTTAACGAAATTGACGCCCTTGACGACACGCCCGGCGTGGACATCCAGGCATGGGATGATGCGGACTGAGAGCATGGTGTTGTTCGTTGTTCGTTGTTTGTTGCAGGTTGCAGGTTGCAGGTTGCCAAGGTTGTCAGGGTTGTCATCGATTCGCACTCAACCAACAATCCTCAACTTACAACTCGCAACTGCTCACATCACTCATCCGCAAATGCGATGTCGGGCTCAAAGGAGAGGGCGAGGCGATACTGCTGGCCGGGGCGCATCACCAGCGGTCGGGCGCGCTCCAAGATTTGCAGGTAATGCATGTTGCCGTAGTAAGTGCGGAATGTTTCATCGTCGGTGACGGTTTCCAGTTCACGCCACTCCGCTTGGAAGTCGTCCCTAGTGACCTCTGCGCGATGCCCCTCCGGGCCGAGGCAGAAGGCGGTGGCGACACGATAGCGGCTGTGCGGTGCGGCGATCGCCAGAATATAGCGCATCTTGTCGAGCTGCACCTGTTGTTTAACGGTGAAGTTGTATTCGCAGGTAATTTTGCCGCCACTAAAGGACCAGGTTACCTTGCAACTGCCGAGGCCATTAACGAATTCTTCGTCTTTGGTGATAAGTTCGGGTTGGTCGTATTTAAAATTGAGCGCGTTGCGCAGGCCGATGCTGGTGGTGACATTTTTTCCGTAGAAAGAGGGGACGATGACTTTATCGCCGAAGGTAAGCTCCGGCTGCATGATGGGGAGATATTTACCGACTGGCCAGTCGAAGATGCCCGGCGAATGGGGGAAAGCTAGGTAGCCGGAGGTGCCCTTTCCATATTCGCTGGATGCAATCAGCGGAAGCTGAAAGGCGAGTCCAGAGTTGGGGTCTTGATAAACGAAAAGCCCTTGTTCCTTTTTGTGTGTCTTGTCGAAGCTGATATAGCGGGCGACCTTGCGTGCGGGCACAGAATTGGTCGGTGAGGCATTCCCGCCTGCCGAGCGTGCTAAACGGGCCCACTGGCAGAGGTAGCGGGCGGCATCGAAATTTGCCATCCGAGTCGTGTGGTAGGGGACGGTGCTGCGTTCACTATCGCGGATAACGAGGTATCCATGTTCCTGGTCAAGGTAGGTGACGAAGAAATTCATGAAGAGGCGGCGGACGGCATCGACATAGAGATCGCGTTCATTTTTGGCGATCCAACCATCGCGGAGTGCCTGAAGCACCAGACTGATGCAGTGCATCTGCCCATAAGCACCGACGGAGCGGCCATAGGCCCATGCGGTCCCATCCTGACGTGTGATATCCAGGATAAGTTTCAGGTATTTCTGCGAATGAGTGCGCAGGCTGGGCAATTTACGCTCGCGAAGGTGGATGTTAGCGTGCAGCTGCAGTGCCTGGCGAATAAATACAAAGCTCAATACACCATAGATATCAAAACTACCGCGTAGCTTCGAATCAATCTCACCAGCGGCATCGTCGAAGTAGCCGGTGGAAGAATTGGCCTCGATGCGCTCCAGGAAGCGATCAATCAACTGTCCGGTTTCATCTTTTTTAGAGAGCCCGAGGCTGAAACGCGTTACGGCCTTGGCGATGTTGAATGCCTGAAAGTGGTTTTGGTAGTCGCTGCGCTCCAGCAGCAGTTTGTCAAGCTGATCACGAGTGGGGTCCATGAGGCGCTCCCAGACCGGATTGCGATCTTTGGCAGGGCTGAAGGAAAGAAGGCCCAACGCGGCGTAGGCGAGACCGTTCTCGTGTTCTTCGGGCGCAAAAGCCTGCGCGGTTATACAACGGGCCGACAGATCGATTAAATCAAAGTCGCCGAGTTGGGCTTCGTTCGTAGCCCGATAATATTCCCCGATTGCGAGGGCGGCGTGGCCCGGTTCATCCATTCGGCTGGATTCACCCGCTATGGGAGATATTGTTCCCTGTTCGCCAATCGCTCCGAGATTTTCACTCAGGATTGATTGGGCCATGTCTAGGCATTGATCTGCGAAATTTTCCATGTTTAGTAATCGGCTTTTGCCAGGCAAGAAACGTGTTTTCATGCTTCTGCTCGGAATGCTTGTCAATAGCTTTCAGACATAATGGTCCGACAAAACATTTCAGGCGAAATGCGTTGACCCGGATGATGTGAATCCTTGGCTAGTGTTTTCTTATTACCATTAGTTATCACTAGAATTAAAAAAGCTATCCTATTATGCCCCAAGAAAGCTACTCGATGGAGTCGGTCTCGCACGAGAACCGGAAATTTAATCCGCATCCTGACTTTGCCGCGCAAGCGCATATAGGCAGTGAAGCCGCTTATCGCGAACTTTATGAAAAAAGTATCGCAGATCCGGAAGCCTTCTGGGCAGAAGCGGCCGAGGAATTGGACTGGTTTAAAAAATGGGATACGGTTCTGGACGAGACGGAGGCACCCTTCTTCAAATGGTTTTCCGGGGGGAAGACGAATCTGTGCTATAATTGCGTGGATCGTCACCTCCACGGGGCAAACCGTAATAAAGCCGCGCTGATCTGGGAGGGTGAGCCAGGTGATACACGGGTGCTCACTTACCAGGATGTGCACCGTGAGGTCTGCAAATTTGCCAACGGCTTGAAGCAGATTGGCATCAAGAAGGGCGACCGCGTCGCCATCTACCTTCCTATGATTCCGGAGCTGACGCTTGCCGTGCTCGCCTGTGCGCGTATCGGTGCGGTTCACACGGTTATCTTCGCGGGGTTCTCGGCTGATTCAATTCGCGACCGGGTGAACGATTGCGACGCAAAGTGCGTGATCACTGCAGACGGGGGCTGGCGTCGCGGGCGGGTGCTTTCGCTGAAAAAAACCGTGGACGAGGCACTCGACGGAGCGGAGGGCGTAACCGATGTCGTGATTGTCAAGCGAGCGCATGGCGATCCGTTTCCTTGTCACTTCAAGGAAGGTCGCGACCACTGGTATCACCGTCTCGTTCAGGACCAGCCAATTGATTGCCCCTGCGAGGAAATGGATGCCGAGGACATGCTTTTCCTCCTCTACACCAGTGGCACCACAGGTAAACCCAAGGGCATCATACACACCACTGCGGGCTACATGGTTTATACTTATTTGACCACGAAATACATTTTTGACCTGAAACCTGAGGATGTTTTCTGGTGCACCGCCGACGTGGGCTGGATCACCGGGCACAGCTATATCGTTTATGGGCCCATGCAAAATGCGGCGACCCAGATCATTTATGAGGGTGCGCCGAATGAACCGGATGAAGGTCGTTTCTGGGAGATTGTCGAAAAATACCGTGCCACGATTTTTTATACCGCGCCGACTGCGATTCGCGCCTTCATGAAGTGGGGGGATAAATGGCCGGAGAAGCATGATCTATCGAGCCTGCGTTTACTTGGCACAGTGGGGGAGCCGATCAACCCGGAGGCTTGGATGTGGTATCACAGGATGATTGGGGCAGAACGCTGCCCCATCGTCGATACCTGGTGGCAAACCGAGACGGGTGGACACATGCTTACCCCCGTGCCTGGTGCTACCGCCACCAAGCCCGGCTGCGCGACGGTGCCTTTCTTTGGAATTGAGCCCGCCATTCTGAATGACGAAGGCGAGGAAGTTGCGGCCGGCATTCTTGCCATCAAGAAACCGTGGCCGGGCATTCTCCGTGGCATTTATGGAGACCCGCAACGCTTTAAGGACACCTACTGGTGCAAGTGGGACGGTAAATATTACTTCCCCGGTGACGGAGCCCGCCGCGATGAGGACGGCTATATTTGGATTCTGGGCCGCGTGGATGACGTGGTCAACGTCTCGGGCCACCGAATTGGCACGGCCGAGCTGGAAAGCGTTTTCGTCGAGCACAAGGACGTGGCAGAGTCCGCCGTTGTCGGTGTGCCGCACGAGATCAAAGGGCAGGGCTTGATCGCATTTGTGACCGTGATTCAAGGTCGAGAACATGAAGATAAGCTGCGCAAAGAGCTAATTTCCATGATCGATAAAAGCATCGGCAAGTTCGCCCGGCCCGAGCGTATTCTGTTCTCCAGCGATCTTCCGAAGACCCGTTCCGGCAAAATTATGCGCCGTCTGTTGCGTGACATCGCCGAGGGTAAGGAGCTGGGCAATACGACGACTTTGGCCGATCCGGGCGTTGTGAAGCAACTTCAGCGCCAATACGAAGAGGCCTGAAAATCGTTTATCCTACCTCTGATAAGAATTTAGAGGACACCCATTAAAATTTCTCAAAGCAGGACCAAATCGGTAGTGATTGGCACCGATCTATATCTGCTGCCGAAGCAAGCCCTCGAACCGGAGCTTTATTTGCCGAGGGAAGGCAAGTTTTGGGGCGATGCTTCGAAATTAACAGCAGTTTAGATTGGTCCGTTGTGGTGACTTAAATATGTGGGTGTCCTTTAAATTCTTTTTTTTTAAATTCTTGAGTATAGATGAGCGCCAGCGAAATCTATTGCCTCACCGCGACTGGTTGGCACTAGGCAGATTGTAAGTGGCTCGATAGGCTTTGAACATGCTCATCCCAATGGAAAAGTGTGTCGGGGTCAAAATCAGCGCCATTTGGCCAGCATATCGTTCCTACTTCGGCATCTAATATTACCTTCTCAAAAAACCTTGGATTCTTTAATTCGCCAAAAAGCGTGCCAAACATAATGGGTGTTAGATCCACGCTTCGATGTGTTCCGCACTCAAATTTTAGTTCTAGGATACCACTAGAAACGACCTTAATGTTTACGATTTTCTTGAATTCATGCTTCATTTTATTTCAATGGTTCAATTTTGTTTGGAGAGTGTCCTTGCTGTAATAAATCCCAATCATTCATCAGTTCTAATTGGTGTATCTCTGCCCATGCTTCTACCAAACGCTTTTGTTTGGCTGGTATTTCGCCTTCAATCATCTCTACTGGATCAATGGTGAAAACTGCCTGATTGCCTTGATAATAGGCATGGAAATGCGGGAGATGGTGGGGTGCACCGACCTCCATATACATCCGGATGAGAATTCCATAAAAGCGTGCTAACTCAGGCATTTCCTAATGTTGTCTGAAGAGGAAAATGGGTCAAACGTAGAATATAAATATTCCAAGTTATTCATTGATTGAGAGTTTCCGGATCAGATTGGTTACACGGGAGGGATGCCCCATTTTCAAGCGCTGTGCGATCCAAGGATTACCCGCAGCTACAGTGGGTGTCCTTTCTTCTTATAAATCATAAATATTTGTAAGGTTTGCTTGCACTGGCGGAATCCGGCGATTAGTTCGAAATTCTGTTATTTTCTGGCATCAAAAAGGCTAGGATGATTTAATCCCAGATTAAACGAACGATTCTATTCTCACGATAATTATGACCATAAAGCATTGGACCTTCACTCTTATTATTAGCGTCGTGCTGTCTTTTAACCTGACAGCTTCAGAAGAAAAGTTTTTCCCCGAGCCCGGCACTAACTTTGGAGTTTTTTACTATCCGGAGCATTGGCCGGAAGAGCAATGGGAGCGCGACATCAAGCGAGTGGCCGACCTTGGTTTTGATTTTATTCACTACAATGAGTTTGCCTGGGCGCGCCTGGAGCCGACTGAGGGAGAATTCGATTTCAGCTGGCTTGATAAGGTGATCGCACTGGCAGATGAAAATGGCCTCAAGGTCATACTCTGCACGCCTTCGCCGTGTCCCCCGGCCTGGCTGGCCGAGAAGCATCCGGAGATCTTGGCCGTCGATTCGGATGGTAAACGCCTGCAGCACAGCGGCTCCCGGCTGACCGGCTCGCTGGCCAACCCAATCTACCAGAAGTATGTGGCACGTATCGTCACACTTCTGGCGGAGCGCTATGCCAAAGATGATCGTGTCTGGGGCTGGCAAATCTCCAACGAGCCGCACATCCAGGTCGGATCGGATTATAGCCCCTCGGCCATTAAAGCTTTCCATGCTTGGCTGAAGGAAAAATACGGCAGCATCGAAGCTCTTAATGAAGCCTGGGGGGCGGCCTTCTGGAGCTACACCTTAAATGATTTCAGTCAGGTCAACGTACCAACGTCCAACCCGCACGTCTATCTAGATTTCGAAACCTATACCTCGCAGGAAATCGCACGCGATCTGACTGATCAGGCCGAGATCATTCGCGCTCATGGTGATGGCAGCCAGTGGATCACGACGAACTACGCTTATTTCAAAGGTTTGAAGAACGTGGATCCCTTTCTCACCCGCGATTCACTCGATTTTGCCAGCCATACGATGTATATCTCGCACAACATTTCCAACGATTCGGGTGATTCGCTTTCTCATCGCTTGGGTGCTGGCATGGAATTTAGCCTCGGCACTGAGGTCGCCGCATCCGTCAGCGGCTACACCGGTATTATGGAGTTGCAACCCGGCCAAATTAACTGGGGCCGCTTCAATGCCATCCCATTGCCCGGTGCAGTGCGTATGTGGGTCTGGCATGCGTTCGGCATGGGCGAGCGCTTCGTCTGCACCTATCGTTTCCGCCAGCCACTCTACGGCATGGAGCAATTTCACAGTGGTATTATACAAGCCGACGGCGTCAGCGTAAATTTTAGCGCCAAGGACTTCGTTCAAGCCGTCCATGAGATCAACGCCTTTGAGGACCAGCTCGATCCAGAGGCCACGCACCCATTTGTCGAAAAAACACGCACAGGCTTCTTGTGGAGTCAGCGTAACGTCATGGATATTGAGCGCTACCGGCACAACCGCATCTGGGATACCTGGCAACATATCTACACCTGGTATCAGGGCCTCAAGCGCATGGCCGTCGATGTCGTCTTCCTCGATCCAAGCGATGACTTCGACCCGAAAAAAACTCCTTTCATGGTAGTGCCCGCCTATCAGATGATGAGTCGTGAGCTGATCTCGAAGCTGGAAAATTATGCGAAGCAGGGCGGCCACTTGATTATGACCACGCGTTCCGGGTTGAAGGATGACCGCGGTCATCTCTGGGAAGCTAAAATTCAGCAGCCGATTTGGCCACTTGTCGGCGGTGAGATTCAATTCTACGATCATCTGCCTGCGGGCCGACCGGGGATGATCTCTTTCGAAGGCGAGTCATATCCCTGGCATGTCTGGGGCACTGTCGTGAAACCCGATACCGGCACGGAGACCTGGGGGGCCTACGAGGATCAATTCTACAAAGGAAGTGCCTCTATCCTCCATCAGGATTACGGCAAGGGCAGCAGCACCTACGTCGGCGCATGGTCCGTCGATTGGGAAATGGAATACGCCCTCTTGCGTAAGGTTTACGGCAAGTATGCTGGAGAATTGCCTTTCGACTTGCCGCCTTACATCTTTGCGGATTTCCGCGACGGCTTCTGGGTGGGCGTGAATTATACCGACCAGACTTACAAGTTGCCGACGTTGAAGCAGGCTGAGTTCCTCATGGGCGAACGCGACTTGCCGCCGGGCGGGGTTTCCGTTTGGAAAGATTAATCTTAGGGCAGCCCCGAAAAGGCGTAAAATTCAAGGAAATTAAAGTGACGGAAATTAAAGGGCACCCATTGACTGACGGCTGAGTAGTGAACAGGAAGACACTCAAGGATGTCAATTGCTCGAAAAACAGTCGTGGCTGTGTATCAGGTGGGCGTGTATCACTGTATTTCCCGCTGCGGGCGCCGTGCGTTTCTATGTGGTGTTGATTGCGGAGAACTGGGTCCGCAACGTCGAGGGCTACGACGGTCTTTTTTGCTGGGTCGCGGGCCCGCTGGGGTTGGTCCTGGCCAGGGATCTTATCGCTCGACGTAGGCGGGTGGGGTCGCCTTGGCGGTTTCGTAGGCACCGGCCTGCCAGTCGCGGACTTTGCCGACGAGGAAGTCGATAAAAGCGGGTGATTCGTTCAGGCAGGGGATCTGCTCAAAGTCTTCGCCGCCTGCTTCGAGGAAGCTGTCGCGGCCCTGCATGGCGATTTCTTCCAGTGTCTCCAGGCAGTCAGCAGTGAAGGCCGGGCAAATGACTTTGACTCGCTTGTTGCCCTGCTGGGCCAACTCTTCGAGAGTTTTGTCGGTGTAAGGCTGTAGCCATGGGTCGCGGCCGAGGCGGCTCTGGAAGGTGAGCATGTATTTCTCCTTCGGCAGGTTGGCGGCTGCGACGAATTTCTCCACCGTCATGGCGCATTGGTGGCGGTAGCAGGTGCCGTGCGCGGGGTGGCAGGTGTTGCAGCAATCGGGAGTGGTCAGGCAATGGTCATGGGAAGGATCGCCTTTTATGAGGTGGCGTTGAGGAATGCCGTGGAAGGAGAAGACGAGTTTGTCAAAATTCCCATCTTCAATGGAGGGGGCGGCTTTTTGGATCAGCGCCTCGATATAGCCGGGGTCCTGGTAAAAGGGAGGGAGGAGGGTCGTCTTCAGGTCGGGCTTTTGCTCGCGCACGGCTGTCATGAGATGGACGACGGCCGTCTCGTAGCTGGACATGGCGTAGTGCGGATACATTGGGGCGATAAATAAGTCGTCCACGCCCTGTTCCAGGAGGCGGCTCAAGGCATCGGGCGTCGAGGGGCTCCCGTAGCGCATGCCGAGTTCGACCGGGATATCCAGCTTCTCGGCCAGGGCGGCCTGTTGAGCACGTGATGTGGCGATGAGCGGGGACCCCTCGTCGGTCCAAACTTCGGCGTAGGCTTCTGCGGATTCGCGGGGACGGGTGGGCAGGATGAGGCAATTGACGATAAACCAGCGGATGGGGAAGGGCGCGTCCAGGACCCGGCCGTCCATGAGGAACTCTCGAAGGTAGCGACGAACGTCAGCGACTTCAGTGGAATCGGGTGAGCCGAGATTGAGGAGTATAACACCTTGTTTGGACATGTGATTAGAGAAGGTAGGTGTTATCGATTTTGTCAAATCGTTGGGGAGACGAAGTTAGATCGCCAAGAGCCCGGAAAGCCCCTTGAGGACGAGCCAGAAGAACAGGATGGAGACGATGCGCACTACGGCGGCGATTTTGAGCGCAGTGGCCCATTTGCGCACATGGGTGAGTTGAGGAATAAGAACAAGCAGGATGGCGAACCCGGCGACTGAGCGGATCGGATGGAGTGGCCCTGCGTGCAGTAGTGTATCGAGTAGGGCTCCGATGAGTGCAACGGCGATGCTGAGAAGTATCAGCTTCGGGTAGGCAGGCTGAAACCCGCTGACCTGAAAGGCAATGCTCAGCACGACAAAGGTGACGAGGATTTCGACGGCAAATCCGAGGGCTATATCCTTCAGGCGTTGCCTTTTTTGGGCGGCATACTTCGAGCTTGATGAGGCTTCTTCGGCCCTTAGGTCAGCCTCAAGCCTTTCGAGTGTGGTGCGATCGCCGTAGTTCTCGCCTAAGCTCGAATAATTGAGATCTTTGGTGCTGGTGTTTGCGCTAATGGTCTGTTTTTCACGCGGTGCTACGATATTTTCGGCTTTGATCAGCGGTTCACCGGGGGTGAAGGAGTCTGTTGCTTGTGGTTGAGCGGGCGTCAGTGCCAGGTCGCCTGGTCTGATAAGTTTGCCGTCCATAAATTCCAGGCGGGTGCCGTCGGCATAGACCAGGATTTCTTTTGAGCCGACTTCGACTTTTGATTCAGCCGGGCCCAATTTGGACTGAACGGAATCAAGGGACGTGCCAGGTGTAAAAACCTGGCCTTGGGCGTAGGCGCAAGTCAAGAGAAGGAGGAGCAGTAGTTGGGGTAGCATTACTTTGGGATTAATCTGTATAACGACGTAACCAAATATTTTCAGCGACGACAATTACAATATTCCATCTGGCAGGCTGAGGTCTGTTTCCCTGCGGAGCCAATGCAGCAGGTTTTGCACAGACGCCTCGCAGGAAGCCCGAACTTCCGGAGAAAGTTTCTCCGGGCTGGGTTGAGACAGGAGCGTTCGTGTGGCTTCGCGGAGTTGAGCGGGGACTTGTGGCCACCAGAACTCACGCACGGGATAACCTTCGTCTTTGAGGAGCAGGTAGATGCTTTTGAGAAAGACGACCGAGGGCTCCAGGCGGGCCGCAAAGGCATCCATGCTGCGTTCGGCGAGTTGATAGAGGGTAGGCAGGTCTGCCATGTGGGCGCCGTTGTAGACCAGCAGATTGCTCAGGTCCGAGGCGTATTGCAGGGCGCGGTAGTTCAGCCCGATCTCATCGCGGCGCCGGGTGATTTGGTATTCCCCTACAAACTGGGCGGTGCCTTGCCTGGAGGTTTCGATCTGGACATCGGCGGTGTCGAAGAGGTCCGGCGTGGCTTTCAGGGAACGATTTTTCGAGGCGACGCGCTTGAGGCAGAGTCGGCAGCCCAGTTCCGGCCCGAGCAGGTGGAGCTTGAGAAAGGATTCACCGGAGAGTTCCTTTCGGAGGACGAGGACTCGATGCGATTGTGACATTAATGGCTGACGCGGCCCTCGGCTTGTTTCGGATTTTCAATGGCGATGGCTGCGTTTTGCCCCGGAGGCACGACCGCGCCTCCGGAAATGATCAGCTTCATGCCGTCGGTAATGCTCATCTTCAGCCGGGTGACGTCCTGATCCGGCAACATCAGGAGGAAGCCGCTGGTCGGGTTGGGGGTGGTCGGCACGAAAATGTTGACGATATGTGCGCCGGTTACTTCCTGTGGTTCACCTTTCGCCGAACTGGTCAAAAATCCGATTACGTAGCAATTCGGGCGGGGGTATTCGATCAGCACCACCTCCTGAAAGACTGCCTTTTCCTGCTGACCGAAGGTGTCGACAATCTGTTTCACCGTGCGGTAAACCGTATTTATGAAGGGAACTTGCCCCAGTAGTTGCTCAATGCCGCGTAACAGAATGCGCCCGAAGACAAAGCGTGAGCCAAAACCAAGCAGGGTGATAAGCAGAAAAACCACGAGTATGGAAATAATCTCGAGCGCAAGCGCGACCGCAGGCATCTCGCGATACTGCCGGTCGAGAAACCAGAAAAAAAAGTTGCTCGCCGGCGTGCCCAGTTTTTGCAGGAGGAAATTGATCACGATGATCGTGACCCCGAGTGGTAGGATCACGACGATGCCTGTGAGAAAAGCGTTGCGTATAGAGCGAAACATGGACCTTAGGGGCTTTGCTAGGAATTAGGGGACTTCAGAAGTCCTCTAAAGATTCGCATGGATTCGCTGTCCGCAACTTTAAAGCAGAGATTCCCTTGCCAAGTCCCAGCGGTATCGCTCTATCTGCCGAATGCAAAATCTTCACCACCACTACGCTGGTTTGATCTTTGATATGGATGGCACCTTGGCGGATACGATGCCGACCCATTTTATCGCATGGTCGAGATCGATGGCAGCGCACGGCATTCAGTTCCCCGAGGATCGTTTTTATGCTCTGGGAGGTGTGCCTGCGGTCAATATAATCGACATGTTGGCCGAAGAGCAGGGGGTTCAAGTCGAGGCCGTTCAGTTGGCAGAAGAAAAAGAGAGACTTTTCCTGGACTTACTCGGGGAGGTCCAGCCCATCCTCCCGGTGAAGGCGATTGCAGAGTTTCACCGCGAGCACATCCCCATGGCGGTTGCGACCGGTAGCCAGAAGTGGGTCGCTGAAAAAATCCTGCGGGCACTGGGGATACGCGAATGGTTCGCTACCGTGGTGGGGGCCGAATGCGTCAACAATCCAAAACCGGCGCCGGATGTCTATCTCCGCGCTGCGGAACTCATCGGTGTCGATCCCCGCCGCTGCCACGCTTTTGAAGATACCAAGTTGGGCATGGAGGCCGCCCGCCGGGCCGGCATGGAAGTGGTGGATATTAATACGCTGCTGGGCTAGCAAAAACGGATGCTTTACATGCCTGAGCTGAGCCCTAACTTGTGAAGGTTTAACCCGACACCTGCACTCCGAACGATCTGCGGGCTTCTTAGCACATTGATTTTTATATGAAACAACGCTCCATTCTTCGGGAGGTCTCGATCAAAGGCAAATCCTTGCACACTGGCGAGGAAGTCCAACTCACTCTCAAACCCGCACCGGCAAACGCAGGCATCGTTTTCAAGCGCGTCGATCTTTTCGGCAAGCCTGAGCTCAAGCCGCTGGCCGACTATGTCGATGATCTGGTCCGCAGCACTACGATCGCAGATGGCCATGCCAAGGTCCACACCGTGGAGCACGTGCTGAGTGCGCTCAATGGTTGCGGGGTCGATAATGTGATTATCGAAATGGATGCGAGTGAACCTCCGATCCTCGACGGCTCAGCCAAGCACTTCGTCAACCTCGTGCAGGAAGCGGAGCCGGTCGAACAGGAAGCCGAGCGCCAGTATTATGTTTTGGAGGAGCCGATCTCGGTGACGCGTGGTGGCAGTTCGTTGATTGCTCTACCTTATGACGGCTTCCGTATCACCTGCACTTCGGCGGATGACCGGGGCATCCATACCCAGCACCTCAGTCTGGATGTCGATCCGGAAACTTATATTGCCCAGATCGCGCCGGCCCGGACCTTCACCATCTATGAGGACATCGAGGAGCTACTCAAGCTGGGTAAAATCAAGGGCGGAAGTCTGGACAGCGCCATCGTGATCAAGGGCGACAAGATCGTTTCCAAAGAGCCGCTGCGTTTTACCGATGAGTTTGTGCGGCACAAAATGCTCGATATCATCGGCGACATTGTCCTGGCCGGGATGCCGATCAAAGCGCATATCGTGGCGGTGCGGCCCGGGCATGCGCTCAATGCCGAATTGAGCAAAGCACTCCGCAAAAAGATTTTGGAGAAGGCAAAGGGGCGGAAGAAAAAGCCTGTGGCTGCCCCTGCAACCGTCGAGGCCGGGGAGGGGACGATGGATATTCGCCGGGTGCTCGATCTCTTGCCGCACCGGTATCCCTTCGTGATGATTGACCGTGTGCTTGATGTGCCGAATGACGACGAGCTTGTGGCGTTGAAGAACGTCACGATCAACGAGCCTTATTTCCAGGGTCACTATCCCGGGCGGCCGGTGATGCCGGGGGTGCTCCAGATTGAGGCGATGGCTCAGGCGGCGGGGATCCTGCTGCTGCGCCGACTTGAGGTGGGCGATAACACAATCGCATTTTTTATGAGTGCGGACAAAGTGAAGTTTCGCCAGGCCGTCGAGCCGGGCGATGCACTCCACGTGCACGCGAAAATCACCAAGGTCCGTGGCAACAAGCTGGCAACGGCTACGGCACAGTGCAAGGTCGCGGGAAAAGTGGTTTCCAGTGCCGAGCTCATGTTTATGTTGGTCGAAGCAAGCGAATAGAACCTCTCTTTAAATAGGCATGGCGACCGAAATACATCCTACGGCAATCATCGAGTCCGGAGCCGAACTGGACAACGGCGTCAGCATCGGCCCCTTCGCCTATATTGGTCCACACGTAAAAATCGAGAAGGGCACTGAGGTGATGCACCACGCGACCGTCGATGGGGCGACGACGATGGGTGCTTATAATGAAGTGCATCCCTACGCTTACGTCGGGGGCAAAACGCACGACATGAAGTATCAGGGCGGTGTTCAAGAGCTGAGCATCGGGTCGGGCAATATCTTTCGCGAGTTTAGCACCATTCACTGTGCGACCTCCGAGGCGCAAAGCACATCGCTCGGTAATAATAATCTGATCCTAGCCTACAGCCACATTGCCCACGAGTGTCAGGTCGGCAACCATTTAGTCATGAGCAGCCATTCAGCATTGGGCGGGCATGTCGAAGTCGGTGATCACGTCAATATCGGATGGGGCGTGGGCGTGCATCAGTTTTGCCGCATTGGTGACTATGCCATGGTGGGGGCGACCTCCAAGGTGGTGCAGGATGTGCCGCCTTACATGATCTCGGATGGTAGCCCCTCCGGAGTGCGGACTCCCAATAAGGTGGGACTCGATCGTGCGGGATTTTCTAAGGAAGAGATCTCACTGATCCGCCGCATTTTTAAAGTCTTTTATAAGGAGGGCTTAAACCGACGCCAGGCCACAGAGAAACTCGAAGCCGATGGGGTGGGCGACGCGGCTATTGTGGTTCGCTTTCTCGCTTTCCTTAAAACCAGTGAGCGGGGTCTGTCCTGAGGCACCTGGTGCTGCATTTTAGCCTCGCGGGCAATTAGTCGGATTTTTGTTTATTCCGGTGGGCGCTCGGCTTACTTATCCACCCGCCCGCAATAGCAATTCTGATGACTTGACGTATTCGCCCTCGCTAGGGCATTCTAAAGTATTCTTACCTTATGCAAGAGTATCGAGCACTAATCCTTCGCAGTAATCGTTTTCTGGGCTCTGCCCTTGTCGATCGCGGCCTGGTGTCCGTGAATGATTTGGAAACAGCCAATGAGACGTTCATGGAAGCGATTCAGGCCTCTGAACTAAAGCGTGCATCGATACTCAACACATTGCTTTTTGATACGAAGGCCCTTGATGAACAAGCTTTGCTTGAGTGCCTTGTGGAGGAGTCAGGAATTGGGCTGATCGATTTAAATCATGTAGAACTTCGTTCGTTGCGTCCTTTTGATGTTGATCTTTCCTTGTGCTGGGCGAGTTCGACGATTCCTTTCGACAAAATTGAAAAGACCTACATGCTGGCGACCTGTTATCAGTTTAGCGCCCCCGTTCTCAAGTATTGGGAAGAACTACTGGACAGTCCCATAATTTGGTATGGCACATCCAGCGCCTCCATGACTCGGGGATTGGAACGGATTGAAGAAATTCATGATGCCGAGGACGCCGCCGCAGCTGATGAAGAATAAAGCCTTTAATTTTAAAAAACTTATACAATGCCCTACAGTGTTCTAATACTCGACGACGATGCTGATTTTAACAGTCTCCTGACTGATATTTTCGAGCAGGCCGACTATGCCGTCACCTCATTGACAAACCCTCTGGAGGCCATTGATGTTTTTCGCGAGACGGAGTATGATCTTGTTGTGGCTGACCACAAGATGCCCGAAATGACAGGCTCCGAGTTTATGAGGCACTGCAAGCAGATTCGCTCGAAAGTGCCCGTGATCATGGTTTCAGGCTATCTTGATAACGATACGATTCGTGAACTGATCCGCGAGGGGGTCGGCGGCGTTTTCCTGAAACCACTCAATATCTTTTCGCTACTGGAACGAACAAGCTCGCTGATTGAAGAGGCGAAGAAGCTGGAGAGTGCACCTCATAAAGAGCAAGGCGAAGAAAGTGAGCGTGAGATAGATGCGAAACTTGGTTTCTCCTTTCGCTCTTTTCCTTGCAAGAGCACCGCTTCGACCAGTCTTGCCAACCGGCTTTACTCTTTGCGTCACTTTAGGTCCACACTGACGCTCATCGGCGAGACGGGCATGCATTATCGGTCAATCTGCGAAGATATTCGTGGGTTCTATGAGGGTAATGCCGAACATTTCATCTACCTTAGTCCGGGCACATTTGACCACGCTCAGGTGATTTCTCTGATTGAACAAGCGAAGGAACAGGGAGCCGAACGCGTGACCTGCGTGCTGCTTGATTTCGAAAATATGAGCGAGTCTGAGAAGAAGCTGGCTGCGACTTTGCCCAAGGGTGATACCGACATTCAGGATCTCGGGGTGACGCTACGAGCGATTTACTGTGTTAGCCATGACTTGGACTCTCTTTTTGAAGAGGGGCTCATCGATGAGCATCTTTACATCTTGATGGGGACGGCTGAGGTGCCCATCCCGCCACTTCGTGATTGTAAAGCGGATATTGGGTTTATGGCGCAGCAAATGGTCGTCGATATTGCCCGTGAAAAAGGCAGGCCCCAAGTCCCGCGCTTTGAGAAAGCCGCTCGTGATCTTTTTCGTGAGCAAAGCTGGGAGGGTAATTATGAAGCGCTTCGGAACACGGTTCAAAAGATAATGAATACCAATCTGGGCGATGTGTTAACTCTAAATATTGTCAAGGCGGCGATGCATGGCAATGCAGGTGCTTCGCCGCGTGCTCGGTTCGAGTCTCATCTAACCAGTCGGCAGGTCGACCTCGTCCGTGCCGCAGCGATACTTTTCGGTGGTGACCGCCCAAAGGTCGCGAGTTTCTTTGCCGCCAATGTGAATGCAGTCGCCTCAAAGCTGCAATAAATCTGAACCTATTTAGAAGGAAAACAAAATTATGGCAGGACGCATTCTAGTTCTAGACGATGAGGAAAATTACGCCGAGATGCTGCAGGATCTCCTGCGCGGGAATAATTTCCGCGTCGATATGGCGACTCGCCCCGAGAGGGCGATCAATCAATTGGAAGAGATTCCCTACGATTTGGTCATTTCCGACTACAAGATGCCCGTTATGGACGGGGCCGATTTGCTGAAAAGGGCGCGTGAACTCTACCCCAATCTTCCCTTCATCCTCGTCTCCGGGCTGATGAACACTCCGGAGTTGGTCAAGGTGGCGAATATGAGTGTCACGCTCGTCATGGAAAAGCCGCTGGATACTGAGGCGTTCCTGAAGCAAGTGGCCCGCTTCTCCGAACCCATGACAGATGAGGAAAAGACTGCGCAGGCTAAAAAAACAGAAGTGTCGGATTCTGAAATCGACGACGTGGCATCCTGCTATCCCGAAGAACCTCGTTTCTTCAGCGCAGTGAGCGCAACTGGGAAACGTTTTATGCAAAATGCCTGGTCGATTGCCCAGACCTCCAGAGATCTTTTTATACTGGAGCCCTTTGGGGGCGATGCAGAACTCGGCGCAAAAGACATATCTGCCTGGCGTGGTAACAGCGATTTGCCGGTCGCGAGCTTTGTCCTGCCCGACTCGAATGAAGAAGCGATCCTGGAACTCCGAGGAATATTATCAGAACAGGAGCAGAGTAACACGGTGTGTATTCGCCTCACGGCAGCTTCTCAGATCGCTCAAGCGCATGAGTTGACTGAATCTGCGATCAAAGAACTCGAGGGTGCTGCCAACATGTTATTGATTTACGTTTTGGAATCGAACGAAACGGCACCGTATCTGGATGAGGTAGGTCCACGAGGGATTGTTCTTCCAGCATTAAACGAACGAGCGTCCGACGTGGCAGCCTACGCCCGTCGCTTTGCCCGAATGGCCAGCGATCGCTCCGGTAAGAAAAATTGCTCTGAATTCACCCCTGAGGCAGCTTTTCTCATTCTCTCCCACAACTGGCCCCGCGGCTACAAGGAAGTTCAGGAAGCAGTAATGCAAGCCGTTAAATCCACTGAGAATGATGAGGCAATTTCTGCCGATCTTTTGCAAAAAGCGCTCGGTATTGAAGCGGTCCAAATTCCCAGACCCGACTCCCGCTTGCTCGCGCTTATGAGCACGGCCCAAAGATGCTATTTCGAAAAGGTGATGTCTGGCAGCGGGGTTTCGGCGGCTGAACTGGGGAGAAAACTGGAACTCGGGGATGCAGTGCAAACCCGTGACGAGCTGATTAATATGCCACTTGTTAAGAGTGAGCTCGGTAAACTGTAGTCGCGATATACATTATGGCACTTGCCCGCATCCAAACTGCGATTCTTCAAAATCTCTTAAAAAAGGGGCATCTAAGTGATGTCCAGTTTCGCAATATTGCCGATGCCGAGGAAGAGATGTCCGGCGAGGCGATCGAAAAGCTTCTTACCGAAACCTATAAGATCAGTCAGTATCAATTACTTTTTGCCAAGAGTGAAGCTTACGGACTTTCGCCAGTGAATGTGAGGCGTTGTCTTGTGAATGAGACGACATTTTCCAAGTTGGAAAAAGATTTCTGTCAGCAGAATAAAGTGCTGCCTCTCGGCTTCGCTGGCGGCCACATCATTCTTGCCCTGAGCAACCCCTTCGATCTGCGCGTTACCTCCAAGGTGCAGGAAGTCTCCGGGATGAAGGTATCCCCTCTCCTCGGGCTCGAATCAGAAATCGTTAAGGCTCTAGAGGACGAAAACGATCAACATCAGGCCGTTGGTTTTGGGGATGTGGTCGAGGCACTCGGCGCTGATTTTGAAAGTGAAGAAGAGGTCACTGAGGACGACTTCTCGGATGAGGAGTCGGCCCCGATTATCAAGCTCGCAAATCGTATTATTGAAGAGGCCTATTTCTCTGATGGTAGTGATATTCATATTGAGCCATTTGAGAAAGAGACGCGTGTCCGGGTGCGTGTGGATGGTGTGCTTCATAATAAGCTCACGATCCCGCCATCGGCAGCCGGGGCGCTGCTCGCCCGCCTGAAGGTGATGGCTCAGCTCGATATTGCGGAAAGACGCATGCCGCAGGACGGGCGCATTATTTTTAAGCAGTTTAATAAAAAAGGGATCGATATTGACCTCCGTGTCTCTACCGCGCCGCTCAATCACGGCGAAGGTATCGTCATGCGTATTCTGGACAAGCAGAAGAGTACGCTCCCTCTGCCTGCGCTGGGTTTCTCCGAGCGCAATCTCGGGCTTTATCGTGAGCTGATTCAGCGCCCCTACGGAATGATTCTGCATTGCGGGCCGACGGGATCGGGTAAGTCGATGACGCTCTACTCTGCCCTCAATGAGATTAATACGGCCGATATTTGTATCCGCACCGCAGAGGACCCGATCGAATATACGCTTCCCGGTCTGCTCCAGATGCAGATGCAGCGCAAGATTGGGCTTACTTTTGCCGCCGCACTGCGCTCTTTCCTTCGGCAGGACCCGGATGTGATTCTGGTGGGAGAAATTCGGGACAAAGAAACCGCTGGTATCGCGGTCGAGGCGGCCCTTACCGGGCACTTGCTCTTCAGCACGCTACACACGAACGATGCGCCGACCACGATTTCCCGACTGACAGAAATGGGTATTGAGCCCTTCATGATCTCGGCATCGCTTATTTGTGTTTGTGCACAGAGACTGATGCGTCGCGTCTGTAAGTCCTGTAAGAAAAACTACATGCAGGAAGGCAATGAGGCTGAAATTATTCGTCGAGCTATCGGCTGGAGTGGGAGAGTGCCCGGGCATTCGGAAGACGGGTGCCCAACTTGCGGCGGTAGTGGTTACAAGGGCCGGGTGGGTATCCACGAGCTTATGGGTACCAGCGAAGAACTGGTGAAAGCGATTAATGCCGGTGAAGAGGCCACTAAGATTAAGCGCATTGCTATGCGTAATGGCATGTATACGCTACACCAGGATAGTATGCTTAAGGTCAAGGAAGGGCTCACGAGCATGGAAGAATCCCTTGCTACGGTACCAACGGATATGGAGGAGTATGAGGACGAAGCATCCGCCAAGGCTGCGGCGAGTCCTTCGCCTGCGGGATAAAGTTTGCCTCTTCTTCGAAGAGGTTTTCTTGGATCAAATAGCGTCGGTTCTAAGACTTGTGAATCCTTGAAGGATAGCATTGGTTTCTGTGGTGATTTCCTTTTTGCGCCAACAGAGTTTTGTTTTGCTTCTTTTTGCGGCAGTCGCTCTAGCTTTGGTCTGGCCGGATGCGGTTCGGGCAGACAAGGCGTATTGGGCGGAACTGGCGGCTCACCTCGCAGTGGCCTTGATCTTTTTCTTGCAGGGATTGTCGCTGGCCATGCGGCAAATGCTGGCGGGTGCTTTACCGCTTCGTTTGCATTTCTTCGTGCTGGGGTGGAACTTTATCTTTTTTCCTGCTTTGGCCGCTCTGTTATGCGCACCGGCAGTATGGGTTCTGGGGCAGGAGCTGTGCGTGGGCTTATGGATGCTGTCCATATTGCCGACTACGATCGCATCGGCGACTGCCTTGACTGTGGCGGCTCGTGGTGAAGTGGCGCAGGCGATTTTTGCCAGTATTTTTTCGAATCTGCTGGGTGTCTTGCTGGTGCCTCTGCTGGCCGTCGCTTACCTCTCCAGCGCCAGTGGAGCCGAATTGCCTCTCTTGCCGGTCTTTGAGAAATTAGCTTGGATTGTCCTGCTTCCTTTGATGGTGGGGCAATGTCTGAGGCGTTTTTTTCGAGAGTTTTCGGTGGGGATAAGCGCCCGAACGCGCTGGCTGCCTCAGCTGGCGATTCTTTATATCGTTTATCTGTCGTTCGCGCAGACGGTCGCTTCCGGAGTTTTGGAGTCGCTGTCTTTACAGCAATTGCTCGGCACCTTCCTTTGGGTGGCACTTCTATTGCTTATTGCCAGCTGGATGGTCTGGAAGACTTCGAGTTGGATGCAATTCAAGGCTGATGAGCGGGTGTCGGCCTTCTTTACGGCCAGCCAAAAATCAATTGCGACGGGCTTGCCGCTGCTCACCGCGACTTTTGCCGCTGCGCCACTCCTGGTCGATACCGGGCTCGTTTTGGTGCCCCTGCTTATTTACCATCCTTTGCAGCTTTTGCTGGGCGGTGTCTTGGTGCCGCGATTTGCGGCCCGTGGACAACTTAACTAATTTTTGTGCACCCAACGCTCGATCGTGTAGGCATCATTTTGCTCGATGACCTCTGCGAGTTCAAACTGTTCTTCAACATCGGGGAAGAAGGTGTCGCCTTCGCAATGGCGGTGGATACGGGTGAGGAAAATCTCGTCGCAATCGTCGAGGGTCTGCCGGTAGATTTCGGCACCGCCTGCGATCCAGATCGTCTTATCGGTCTGGATTTCTAGAACTTGTTTAACGTCAGTTAGGCTTGTGACGCCGGGTATATCGAGAGGCTGGCGGCTCAGCACGTAAGTTTCGCGCCCAGGAAGGGGTTGGCCAATACTCTCGTAGGTTTTGCGACCCATGACAAGAATGCCACCCATCGTGGCTTTCTTAAACCATTTGAATTCTTCCGGCAGGTGCCAGGGGATGTCGCCGGCATTCCCGATGACTCGGTTTTCCGACATGGCGGCGATGGCTTTGAACGACTTCGGCATAAGGGTTTTCCAGTTTTCGGGTTTTCAGTTATGAGATGTCAGTTAGCAAAGCAAATCGAATCAACAGATAACCAGGCAACTGAAAACTGAAAAACCGGGAATCTCGGGAAACTGAGGGCTAGACCGTGATGGCTAGACCGCAATCGGTGCCTTGATGGCAGGGTGCGGATCGTAGTTGACCAGTTCAAAGTCTTCGTAGCTGAAGCCGTCGATGGTTTTCACTTCCGGGTTGATCTTCATTTGGGGCAGAGGTCGGGTCTCGCGCGAGAGTTGCTCTTTTGCCTGGTCCACATGGTTGGCGTAGAGATGAAGGTCGCCGAAAGTATGAACGAATTCTTTCGGCTTCAGCCCACAAACCTGGGCGACCATCATGGTGAGTAGCGCGTATGAGGCGATGTTGAAGGGCACGCCCAGGAAGATGTCGGCACTGCGCTGGTAGAGTTGGCAACTGAGCTCGCCATTGGCGACATAGAATTGAAACAGGGCGTGGCAGGGCGGTAGGGCCATTTGTTTGACCTCTCCGGGATTCCAGGCGCACACGATGTGACGTCGGCTGTCCGGATTGTTTTTTATGGTATCGACGACCTCAGCGAGCTGATCGACCCGCTGTCCATCCGGTGCCACCCAGTCGCGCCATTGTGCCCCGTAAACTCGTCCGAGATTGCCCGCATCGTCGGCCCATTCATCCCATATGGTCACTTTGTTTGCCTTCAGGTAGTTAATGTTGGTCTCCCCCTTAATGAACCAGAGCAGTTCGTGAATGATCGAGCGAAGGTGCAGCTTCTTCGTGGTGAGTAGAGGGAAGTCCTGACTGAGTGAAAAGCGGGCCTGAGCACCAAAAATGGAGTAAGTTCCGGTTCCGGTGCGATCATCCCGGTAAGTGCCGGTGTCGAGGACTGTTTGAAGTAGGTCGAGATAGCTTTGCATAGGTGGTGAGTGGAGCCTTTAGAGCTGCCTGTGATTGTCAATTCAACTGCGGATACGCAGCTCGCGGATTTCACTGCAGTGTTCCAACTTCCGAATTCGTTGCAGTATCGCCCGCTTTTGAAACTGTAGTTCCGAGCGCAGGGTTTGATTCGTCACAGAAATAATGAGGATGTGGGCATCCTTGATTCGCACCGGGTGGCAGCGTCCCGCCAGGCTGGGGCCAAAAATATCATCCCAGTTTTCGACTAGACTGCGTTCCGGGCTTGGCGTTTCGAGCTTGTATTGCTCCTTGAGGATAACGAGTAAGTTCTCGAGCGGGACGGGCTGTTTGCGCGAAGACTTGGTGACCGTTCTCGGCAAGCCCCTGAAATCCGCGATCATGTCTTCTGTGCTTTCCGTGAATTTCATTTTTAGTAAAAGTATCCACGCATTGGTGGTATCGGCTAGAAAAATTATTTCAAATGCCGATAAGAGGCATAATTTTGCGCATCCGTGAGAATTGGCACGGGAGATGGTTAAATTACATTATCTCCCATCATGGGAGTTGGGGTAATAAGACAAAGCAGAAAATATGGTGGCGCGGGGCTTAGGGGTAGGCTCCGCGCCATTTATTCCCTTAATTTGATAAGTTCAGCTTATTGACGGTATAAGCAATACTGTGAATGGAAAATAATTCAACTATTCGCTTGCATGTGTTCTTAAAATGTTTCTTATTCCTCTTATCAACTTTTCTCCCGCAAGGGAGTTTGGGGTAACATAAATCCCTCTTCGGAGGGTATTAAGTAGACAATGGTTGGCGCGTTCCTTAGGGGTAGGGAACGCGCCATTTTTTGTGCTTTTTTTCCAGATCGTATGGTTTTCCAGCAGAGTCTGGTCGCGGCATGAGGGAGTTTTTCTCTCTTCAATAGCGAAGGAAATGCTGGAAGTGAGAGCGATTTTATTTAAGGCTGTTGTTTCGTGGTAATCCTGTTTCGAGTATTCTTTATTAGTCTGTGCCTGCCCTTGCTCGCGCTCGGGCTTGATTATAGCTCCGAGTTGGATAAGCGCTATGCCCCCTATGTTGACTGGGCGGCTCAGCTCGAAGTCAGGGATCTTGAGGTGGCTTCGGCTGTCGAAACCTGGTGGCGCAGTCCAGAAGTTATTCGCGCGGCCCGGCGCGATTCGGAGCTTCCCTTATCAGGTTTGCACCTGGCTCTGGATCCTGGGCACATCGGCGGTGTGTGGGCGGAAGTTGAGGGACGGCATTTTAAAATAAACCCCGTTGATTTGCCGGTCCGGGAGGGTGAACTTGTCCTTGAGGTCGCCGGAATCGTAAAAGATGCATTGGTCAAAATGGGGGCTGACGTCACCTTAGTCCGGGAAAGAAACGTGCCGGTCAATCCCCGGTCGCCAGAAGCTTATTTCTCGGAAGCCGCGCAACGCGTCCCCATACCCGAGGTAGTTTCCTGGGCTTCGTTTCTGGAGTATGGCGCGGCGCTTCGACGAGTGATGAAGCACATGTCAGTGGTCTCCGGCGAACTGATTGAACGTGCTCGAATCGTAAACGAAGTGATCCAGCCCGACGCCCTGATTTCGCTGCATATCAATGCCGCCCCCTGGCCGGTAGGAAAAGATGGCCAAGTGAAATATGAACTAGTGGATTCGAATCACAGCCACGTCCTTATTTTTGGCTGTCTCAGTGATGCTGAATGGTCGAACCGTCGGCAACGGGAACAATTGGTGATCAAGTTGACGAACGGGTCTGCCATGATTGAGAGGGAGCTCGGCCAAGCTTTGGGCGTTTCAATCGGGCAGTTTACCCAATTGCCTGCTTCGTTTTACAGCGGGAGAAATGCGATCCGCCTGGAGGGCTGCTCCCCTTATCTTTGGGCCCGGAATCTATTACTGCTTCGCTATGTCCAATGCCCGACTGTCTTACTCGAGCCCTATATCGCGAATTGCCGGATTACTTATCCACGGATACAGCAAGCACTCAGGAACAGACAGGCAAATCGCCCGCTTTCCGATGACGATATACTCCTTGAATACGCTAGTGCCGTGGTTCAGGCCATCGTTGCGGTCTATGGTCCGCACGATGACTAGTTGTTGCCAATATCGTCGTCACCGAGCCCGCCTTTGAGCTTTCGGTCCAGTTTCATTTGCTCAATTTGTGCGCTGAGGAAGCGCTCAAAAAGAGTAAATCTCGCGAGGATGCCACGGGTCTCCAACAGTTGCTGTTGGAGCTTGCTTGAGGAGCATAAGGTGGAAATGGACAAGTCTAGGGCATTCTCCGGTTCTTTTATCTTGCTTAGAAAGTGAAGCATTTCCCTTTGAATGGGTGCGCCAAGCCTCATTAGTGTTTGCAGCAGGCTAACCAAGGCAGGCTGGATCGCCGCCAGAGATTTTTTTGAGCCGTCTGGCTGGCTCAGGATCTGTGAGATCCGGACGCGTCGGTAGGGCTCTTCGGTGACGATTTCCTCAAATTGCACGCGGGCCAAGCCCTGTATAATGAGATTCGAGGTGCCGTCTGGGTTCTGCTTGCAGGCGCGGATCACGCCGACGCCGGCGACGGAGCAGGGTGTTTCGAGAAATTCAGCTTCCTCTTCATCCGGTTTTAAGGACGCGACCGCGAAAATCCGTGCCTCAGCCAAAACATCTGAGAGCATCTCACGGTAGCGCGGCTCGAAAATGTAGAGTGGCAGCATCGCCTGTGGAAACAGGACCGTTTTGTTCAGGGTCATGACGGGCACTTCAGCCGGTATTTCTATTTCACTGCTCATTGCTAGGTCCATTGATCCGGATGCAGCATGCGAGGTTCCGGATTTTCTGTTTCCGCATAATATACAGCCATTCGGATTATGCGAATCCAATGATCGGGGATGGCCGGGTTTTTAGCACGTGCTTCCTCGAACAGCACCTCCGGTGCGCGCCCCTGAAGATCGAATATTTCACGAATGCCAATATCGATAAGACTGCGCGCCGTCGCAACATCCATCCGCGGAATACGCATCAGGGCGGAGTTCAGGGCCTCGTAGTCGACCTTCTTTTTCTTCTGTTCAATAGCCACAGCGTAAACAGATAGGTTTCTTGTAAGCTTTCAAAGCATGAAATCACCCACAAGTCGAAATAGATGTGACAGTTCTCCGCCGACACTGTCGCCAAGTGAGACGCAAGGTGCGACGCGATGTCTCTAATTCGCCTGGCAAGGGAATGGGGATTAGGCTAAGGGAAATTTTTAAACGATTGACTGTCAATTAATTAGTAAAATACATCTCGCATCGGCATCCGCTTTGCTAAGAGGTTGGCATGGGTAAAATAATTGGAATTGATCTAGGCACAACAAACTCCTGCGTGTCCGTTATGGAAGGCGGGGAGCCGGTTGTGATACCAAACTCTGAGGGTGCACGCACCACACCGTCGATAGTCGCCTTCTCCAAAAATGGAGAGCGCCTTGTTGGGCAGGCGGCTAAACGACAAGCGGTCACCAATCCGAGCAACACGATATTCTCGGCCAAGCGCTTCATCGGTCGTAAGTTCGATGAGGTTAAGGAAGAGGCGAAAAGTCTTCCTTATAACGTGGTCAAAGGTAAAAACGGCGATGCTTACATTGAGTGCGAGGTCGAGGGCAAAACAGAAAAATTTGCCCCGGAACAGATCTCTGCCATGATTCTGCAAAAGCTGAAGGCCGACGCCGAGTCCTACCTTGGCGAAAAGGTGACCGAGGCCGTGATCACCGTGCCTGCTTACTTTAACGATGCCCAGCGTCAGGCGACCAAGGATGCCGGCCAGATTGCCGGACTCGATGTGAAGCGCATTATTAACGAGCCCACTGCTGCGGCCCTCGCCTATGGCCTCGACAAAGGTAAGGACGAAGTGATTGCCGTTTATGACCTCGGTGGCGGCACCTTCGATATTTCAATTCTGGAAATTGGCGATGGTGTCTTTGAAGTTAAAGCAACCAACGGTGACACCCACCTCGGTGGTGATAACTGGGACAGTGCGCTGATCGATTATCTGATCGAAGAATTTAAGAAAGAGCAGGGCATTGATCTGCGTTCCGATAAGATGGCACTGCAGCGCCTGAAGGAAGAAGCGGAAAAAGCTAAAATTGCTCTGTCATCGACCCAAAGCACCGACATCAATCTGCCTTTCATCACGGCCGATGCGTCCGGTCCGAAGCACTTAAACATACCGCTGAGCCGCTCCAAGCTGGAGCAAATTTGTGATGGGCTCTACCAGCGCACGGTCGCCCCATTCAAGGCATGCCTCAAAGACTCCGGCCACAGCGCCTCTGACATCGGTGAGCTTGTGCTCGTCGGCGGCATGACGCGGGCACCCAAGGTGGTCGAGATCGCGAAGGACCTCACTGGTAAGGACCCGCACAAGGGCGTCAACCCGGACGAAGTGGTCGCCTTCGGTGCCGCAATTCAAGGTGGCGTGCTTCAGGGCGATGTGCGCGACGTGCTGCTGCTCGATGTGACACCACTCACACTGGCCATCGAGACCGCTGGCGGAGTAGCCACGGCCATGATTGAGCGAAACACGACCATCCCGACCAAGAAGAGCCAGACCTTCTCGACCTATGCGGACAATCAAACCGCAGTCGATATTCAGGTGCTTCAAGGGGAACGCCCGATGGCCAAGGATAACAAGGTGCTCGGTAACTTCCGTCTCGATGGTATCCCGACGGCAGCGCGCGGCACCCCGCAAATCGAGGTGACTTTTGATATCGATGCCAATGGTATCCTTAACGTCAGCGCCAAGGATCAGGGCACAGGTAAGGAACAGAAAATTACCATTTCTGGCTCCTCCGGCCTCGACAAGGATGAGGTCGAAAATCTCAAACGCGAGGCCGAGGCTCATGCGTCCGAAGACGAGGCTCTTAAGGCTCGGGTCGAGGCCCGCAACGAGCTCGATAACATCGTTTATCAGGCCGAAAAGCAAATTGGCGAGCTGGGCGACAAGATTCCGGCGGACAAGAAGACGGAACTCGAAGGTGCGATCGCCGAAGGTAAGACTGTTCTGGAAAACCAGGAAGCTGATGCCGAAGCGCTCAAAGCGCCCAAGGATAAGATCACGGAAGTGATGCAGTCCTTCGCTGAGGACCTTTATAAGCAGCAAGCTGCCGAAGGCGGTGCCGCTCCAGACGGTGATGAAGAGTCAACTGGTGACTCCGAGTCGAAAAAAGACGACAGTGACGCCGTCGATGCCGACTTTGAAGTCGTGGATGACGACGATAAGAAATAATTTCCAACCGGTCGCGCCGGACACTCCTGTTCGGCGCGGCTTTTAGTAAAAACATAAATCTCCAACCAAAACACATAACATATATATGAAAATCAAACCACTCGGTGAACGCGTTCTATTGAAGCGCATTGAAGAAGATGAACAAGTCCGTGGCGGGATCATTATTCCTGACTCCGCTAAGGAAAAATCCCAAGAGGCAGAAGTTGTCGCCTTGGGCACTGGCAAGAAGGATGATGACGGTAAGGTCATCCCCTTTAACGTCAAAAAGGGTGATAGGGTTCTATTGCCCCCCTACGGAGGTAACCCCGTCAAGGTTGATGGCGTCGAATACATCCTGATCGACGAGGAAAGCATTCTCGGCGTAATTGCTTAAGTGCACTTCGCTTTAAACTCTCAAATTATAAAATAAAAAGTAATATATTATGGCTAAGCAAATTCTCTTTGATGAAGCAGCTCGCAAAAAGATCCTTAAGGGGGTCGAGACACTTTCACGTGCAGTGAAGGTCACACTCGGGCCCAAAGGACGTAACGTTTTGATCGATAAAAAATTCGGCGCTCCAACCGTCACTAAAGACGGTGTCACCGTAGCGAAGGAAATCGATCTCCCTGATCCTTACGAAAACATGGGTGCACAAATGGTGCGCGAAGTGGCCTCAAAAACTGCCGACTCAGCCGGTGACGGCACGACGACGGCCACTGTTCTGGCTGAAGCGGTTTACCGCGAAGGCATCAAGAACGTCGCCGCTGGCGCCAACCCGATCTACCTCAAGCGTGGTATCGACAAGGCTGTTGCAGCCGCGACTGAAGCCTTTGCCAAGCAAAGCAAGAAGGTTAAAGACCGCGAAGAAATCCGCCAAGTCGCGACTGTTTCTGCAAACTGGGACAGCGAGATTGGCGACATTATCGCCGACGCCATGGACCGCGTAGGCAAGGACGGCACCATCACGGTTGAAGAGGCCAAGGGTATCGAAACTTCCCTCGACGTGGTCGAAGGCATGCAGTTCGACAAAGGCTATCTCTCCCCTTACTTCTGCACCGATTCGGAAAATCAGGAAGTTAATCTGGAAAACGCTTACATTCTCATTCACGAGAAGAAGATCTCCAGCCTCAACGAAATCCTGCCGCTCCTGCAAACCGTTGCCAAGAGCAGCAAGCCCTTCCTCATCATCGCCGAAGACATTGAAGGTGAGGCACTCGCTGCCCTCGTCGTTAATAAGCTTCGTGGCACGCTCAATGTCGCTGCCGTCAAGGCTCCCGGCTTTGGTGACCGTCGCAAGTCGATGCTCGAAGATATCGCGGTTCTCACCGGTGGCCGCTGCATCACCGAAGATCTCGGCATCAAGCTCGAGAATGTTCAGCTCAGCGACCTCGGCCAAGCCAAGCGCATTAGCATCACCAAGGAAGATACCATCATCGTGGAAGGTGCCGGCAAGAGCTCTGACATTCAGGGCCGCGTCAAGCTGATCCGCAAGCAAATCGAAGAAACCTCCTCCGACTATGATCGTGAGAAGCTCCAGGAGCGTCTTGCCAAGATCGCCGGTGGTATCGCCGTTATCAACGTCGGTGCACAAACCGAGCCGGAAATGAAGGAGAAAAAAGCCCGCGTCGACGACGCCCTGCACGCAACCCGCGCAGCCGTCGAAGAAGGTATTCTCCCGGGGGGTGGCGTCGCGCTGCTTCGCGCCGCGAATGCCATTGAAAAATCGGCTGACGACCTCGAAGGCGATGAAGCCCTCGGCGTATGGATCGTCCGTCGCGCAATTGAAGCTCCTCTGCGCCAACTCTGCACCAATGCAGGTGTGGAAGGTTCGCTCATCGTAGCTGAGGTTCTCAAGGCTAAAGGCTCGAAGGGCTACAACGTCGCCACTGGTGAATACGTTGACCTTCTCGCTGCAGGTATCGTTGATCCAGCCATGGTGACACGCACGGCGCTGCAAAACGCCTGTTCTGTAGCTGGTCTGCTCCTCACCACTGAGTGCATGATTACCGACGAACCTGAAAAGGGCGGCGGCCATGGCGGTGGTATGGGTGACATGGGTGGCATGGGCGGCATGGGCGGCATGGGCGGCATGATGTAGCTCGCCGGTCCACCGACCAAACTCTTATTAAAACAAAGCCCCCGGGAAACCGGGGGCTTTTTTTATTTAAAATATCCAGACCAAATCCCCGCCTTCGACGGACTCGAATAATTCGATCACCTCGGTATTGCGCATTTCCACACACCCCCCGCTGAAGGGCTGGCCAATGCGTTCTTCGTGGTTGGTGCCGTGAATGTAGATGTAGCGGTCGTAGCTGTCGCAACCGAGACCGGCATTGTGGCCGGGTTCGAGTCCGCGCAGTCGGAGGATGCGGCTTGTGATCAGGTTTCGTTTAGCTTCTTCGCCATCGTATTCGGGAAAAAGTTTACCTGTCGGCACACGCCCCTTGAAGACCGTGCCTCGGGGTTGGCTGTGGCCGATTTTATCGGCAACCGCATGCAGTCCCGTCGGGGTGCCGTTGGAATCGGCCACACAGGAGGGTGCCTTGAGCGAGGTCGAGACCGTGTAGGTCTTGAGGAGCCCGTCGTCTGCCATCAGCGCCATTTTTTGGGCAGTAATAGAAACGAGAAGGCTTCGATTTGTGGGGATGATTGACAAGGCCGCACAGCGTTCCTTAATTCGCTCATTAACCTCTATGAAATCCAATGGCATATAAAATAGGTATCCTCGGAGCGACCGGCGCAGTCGGTCAAGAACTCATTCGTCTCCTGCATGAGCGGAATTTCCCCATGGCGGAACTACGCCTGCTGGCCTCGGCCCGCTCCGCCGGCAAGACACAAACTTACAAAGACAAGTCCTGGACCATCCAGGAAGCGACGCCCGATAGTTTTGCAGGGCTCGATGCTTGTATCTTTAGCGCCGGCGCTTCGCAGTCGAAGCTCTTCGGCGAGGAGGCGGCCAAGCGCGGCTGTATCGTGATCGATAATAGCTCCGCCTTTCGCATGGACGAGGGTGTTCCGCTGGTCGTGCCGGAGATCAATCCGGACGCAGCCTTCGAGCACAAGGGCATCATCGCCAATCCCAACTGTTCGACCATCATCACGCTTATGGGGCTCTACCCGCTGCACCAAGCCTTTGGCTTGAAGTCCATCATCGCTTCGACTTATCAGGCAGTCTCCGGTAGCGGTGCCGGTGGCATTATTGAGCTCGAGCAACAGTCGCGGGCCTGGGCCGAGGGCGGTGAAATGATCAAGGAGGTCTATCCGCACCAGATTGCCTTCAATCTGCTGCCGCACGTCGATGCATTTCTCGACGATGGCTACACCAAGGAAGAAATGAAGATGCTTAATGAGGGCCGGAAGATTATGAGCCTGCCCGAATTGAAGGTCACCTGCACTTGCGTGCGGGTGCCGGTCTTCCGTGCTCACTGTATTTCCATCAGCGCAGGCTTTGAGCGCCCGGTCTCAGTCGAAGCCGCTCGCGAGGCCATTGCCGGCTTCCCGGGTGTTGAACTCGTGGACGATCCGGCCAACGCGAAGTATCCTATGCCCCTCGACTATTCCGAGAAAGTTGATTGCGGGGTGGGCCGTATTCGCAAAGATCACGTCTTTGATAATGGCTTGGCCCTCTGGGTCACAGGCGACCAAGTCTGGAAGGGCGCCGCTCTCAATGCGATCCAGATTGCCGAATTGCTCCATAATAAAGGTAAGCTGAATTGATAGATATCCATGAGCTGAGGACACTGCTGGACTTCGGCATGGTCGTCGTTCTTTGGCTAGTGCAGTTGGTCATCTACCCCAGTTTCCTGACCTGCGATCCGGCTCGCTTTGTTGACTGGCACCGCACTTACACAAGTCGGGTCGCGTGGGTGATCATTCCGATCATGTTCGCGCAACTGCCGCTTACCGCCTGGTTGACTTGGCAGCATCCGAATGCGGCAAACCTGAGTGCGCTCACCGCGCTGCTCGCTTGCTGGGCCTTCACCTTTGGGGTCTCCGTGCCACTCCACCGCAAGATCGATGCCGGCGATACCAGTGCCAAAAACGTGGTGCGCCTCATTCGCACCAACTGGCCGCGAACCTTCCTCTGGACCCTGGCTTTTCTTTTGGGCCTGTTCGCGAGTTAATCACTCATCAATATACCTAAAATCGGCAGTTGAAGGGAAGAGATTTTTTTGCCCGTTCCCACGTCGCTCTTCGAGCTATGAGGGACGCAGTAATTTACATTAATTAATGTAAATAGGGCACCCGCCTAATTGGCGGCAATAATACTCACTATAAAAAACTTTTAGAAATCTGGAATAATATTGGCGGGTTTCGTTTGGATCATCTACGGCTCGCCTGGACGCAGCTTGGGGAACCGGATACAGCCGAACTGCAAGCGGGTTCAGAACGGTATTTAAAGTTCCCTGATTATCAGTAACTGTCCTCTGTCCGCTGTCTTCTGGATTTAGCATGAATCTTTGCAATCCCGTTTTCTCAGCTTGTCTTTACGGAAAGAGGAGGTTAAAACCGTTCTAAATATATGTTTACAACCTTAGTCGTTACGGACAGTGAAACGGAGCTGTCTGGGCTCGACTTGAAAGCGATTCCGTTCGAGCAGTATCTGGCAGACTATCCCAAACTAGGAGAGCCGAAAACGCGCATTATCAACCTCTGCGATACCGAGCGCTACCTGAGTCGCGGCTACTACTGCTCCTTGCTGGCCGAGTCGCGCAAGCACCAGGCCCTACCCAGCGTCAACACGATCAACGATTTGCGCCAGCTCGAGGATGCGGATGAACTGCGTCAGCTTTGGAGCATTCTGGCCCCGCTGGCCCAGCAAGACGATAAAACCACCAAACACTTATTTATCTACTTCGGTCAGGTTGACGACCAAGCCTGGCAACCGCTGGCCCGTGCGCTCTTCGAGCGTTTTCCGGCGCCGGCCTTGAAAGTTATTTTGCCGGGGAAGAGGCGTGCGTTTGCAGTCGAGAATCTCAGTCCGGGCGAGCTGCCGAAGGAGCAGCGCAAGGTGTTTTACCAAAAACTGAAAACTTTTACCGAAAAGGTGTGGCGTAGCCCGAAGCAGCGCAAATACCGATGGGACATGGCCGTCCTCTACGACCCGGAGGAGGCAATGGCGCCCAGTGATGCCGAGGCGATTCAGCGTTTCATCCGTGCCGCAGCCAAGGTCGGCATCGAGGCGGAGGCCATACGCTCCCGCGATATGGTCAACCTAGCGCAATATGACGCGCTCTTTATTCGCGAGACCACTTCCATCGACCACCTAACTTATCGTCTGGCCCGCAAAGCGGAGAAGGAAGGTCTCGTGACCATCGACGACCCGACCTCCATTCTGCGTTGCTGTAACAAGATATTCCTGCAGGACGCTTTTTCCTACAACAAGGTCAGTGCGCCGCATACCCTGGTGGTGGCCGATGCCAGCGAGACGACGCTGGAGAGGATCGAGTCGGAACTGGTTTATCCCATGGTGCTGAAGATGCCGGAGAGTTCCTTTTCGACCGGAGTCTTTAAAGTCAAGGACCGTGCCGATCTCGAAACGAAACTGCAGTCCATGCTGGAGGAGTCCTCGCTCGCGCTGGTTCAGGAATACCTTTATACGGATTATGACTGGCGCATCGGTGTGCTCAACGGACGCGCCATCTATGCCTGCAAATACTTCATGGCCCGTGGGCACTGGCAGATTTACAATCACGCTAGCACCCAGCCCCGTAATCAATCCGGCGGCTTCGAGACGATCGCCACTTTCGAGGTGCCCCGCGTGGTCCTGAAGGCCGCACTCAAGGCCTGTTCGGTTATCGGCAAGGGCCTTTACGGCGTCGATATCAAGCAACAGGGTAAGCAGGTTTACGTCATTGAGGTGAACGATAATCCCAGTATCGAACACCGCGTCGAAGACCGTTACCTCGGCGACGAACTTTACATGATGATCATGCAGGAGTTTGCCGACCGTCTGGAACAGCGGGGCCGCAGTTGAACGACAAAGCAATCATCATGTCAGCCGCGAGTAGCATCCGGGAGGCCCGTCAGGATGACCTTGATGCCTTGATTGAGTTGGAAAACATCTGCTTTGTCGTGGATCGCCTGAGCCGCCGCTCTTTCCTGCGTTGGTTGAAGGGGGAGCAATGTATTTTTTTGGTGGCGACCTCGGGCAATCAATTGCTTGGCTACGGACTGGTCTTACTCCACAGCGGCACCCGTTTGGCCCGTCTTTACTCCATCGCGGTTGCCCCCGAAGCGCGGGGCAGGGGCCTCGCACAGAAGCTGCTCACAGCTCTGGAAGAAGCCGCTGAGAAAGAAGGTCGTTTTTTCATGCGCCTCGAAGTGGCGAAAGAGAATAGGGTGGCTGCCCGGCTTTACGAAAAGTTCGGCTACTCCGTATTTGATGAGTGGGAGGACTATTATGAGGACCACGCTGACGCCTTGCGCATGCAAAAACGCATCCGCTTTCCGGAACACAGTAGTAATGAGCTGCCGGTGCCATGGTTCGCCCAATCGACTGAATTTACCTGCGGTCCGGCGTGCTTGTTGATGCTCATGTCAGCCGCCGATCCACAGCTGGTGGTCAGCCGGGAACTGGAGTTGGATCTCTGGCGTGAGGCGACCACCATCTACATGACGTCCGGGCACGGCGGCTGCCATCCGGTCGGGCTGGCCCTCGCGGCGCACGCGCGGAAATTTAATGCTGACGTCCGTTTGAGTCTGCTCACCACTCCCTTCATTGAGGGGGTGCGCGCCGCGCACAAAAAGGAAGTGCTCGATCTCGTGCACCAGCAGTTTATGGATCGCGGACGTGTCTCCGGGGTGCCGATTGTGCACGAAGCGGTTACGGTTCTTCAGCTGGAGCGGTGGCTGCAGGGTGGGGCACTCGTCATGGTTCTGATTAGCAGCTATCGGCTGAATGGGGACAAAGCCCCCCATTGGGTGGTGGTCACCGCCCAGGATGAGCTTTGCTTTTACCTGCACGATCCCGATGTGGAAAAGCTTACGCGCAGCAGCCTCGACTGTCAGGATATCCCTATCGCCAAGGAAGACTTCGCCAGAATGCTCTGCTACGGCAGTAACCGCTACAGCGCAGCCGTCATCCTGCATCGTTAAAGTGGGGAATTGCCCCTGATCTTACAAGTCTGGGGTTGCGGTTCGGAGGAGAAGCCTTTGATATTTCAGACTTATTTTTCAGCACTATGTCCGAAACACCACATATCGATATCGACTACGTCGCCAACCTCGCCCGGATTGAACTCTCCGAAAGAGAAAAAGCCAAACTGGGCAGCCAGCTCGACGACATCCTTGGCTACTTTGAAAAACTCAACGCCGTGGACGTTTCCGGCGTTGAGCCGATGGCCCACGCCCACGCAGTCACCAACGTCTGGCGCGAAGGCGACCAGCCCGGCCCGACCTACGCTCCCGAAGTCCTCACCAAAATGGCCACCGAATCACGCGACAACCAGGTCGTCGTGCCAAAAGTCGTCGAATAATTTCAACCACAGATAAACACGGGTTCACCACAGATACAGAATACATTAGAGTCGATCCGTGTTCATCTGTTTCCATCCATGGTTAAAAATTACGTCAGCTTAGTCATTACACATTAGCTATTACCCATTCTTTTAATGTCGGATCTTTATTTCAAAACTATCACAGAACTCTCTGCTGCACTAGGGGCAGGGGAGTTGACTTCAGTCGAACTGACCCAGGCTATTATCGATCGCACCGCGGCGGTCGACGGGCAGGTTAAAGCCTTTCTCTCTTACGATGCCGATGATGCGTTGGCCCAGGCCAAAGCTTCCGACGAGCGCCGTGCCGCTGGCCAGTCCCTCGGCCCGCTCGACGGCATACCGGTGGGCATTAAAGACGTGCTCGCGGTCAAAGACCAGCCGCTGGGTTGTGCCTCGAAGATGCTGGAGAACTATGTCTCCCCTTTCGACGCGACCTGCGTCGCCAAGCTCAGGGCCGCGGGCGCAATCATCTGGGGCCGCCTCAATATGGATGAGTTTGCCATGGGGTCTTCGACCGAGAATTCTTGCTATCAAACCACTTCCAACCCCTGGAACCTCGAAACCATCCCCGGCGGTTCATCTGGTGGGAGCGCCGCAGCACTGGCTGCTGGCGAGGCCATCGCCACCCTCGGCACCGATACCGGCGGCTCCATTCGTCAGCCCGCCGCGCTTTGTGGGGTGGTGGGGATGAAGCCAACTTACGGGTTGGTTTCCCGTTACGGCCTCGTTGCCTTCGCCTCCTCGCTGGATCAGGTCGGGCCGTTTGCCCGCACGGTCGAGGATGCTGCCATTCTAATGGAGGCGATGCTGGGCAAGGACCCTCAGGACTCGACCTCAATCGAGTCGCTCGGCGATACTAATTACGTCGCAGCACTCGAAGCCAAAAAGGGCCCCTGGAAACTGGGCGTGCCGCAGGAATTCTTTGACGAAGGCATCGACCCTGAAGTCAAGGCCAACATCGAACAGGCCATCGACTGGTATAAGTCGCAGGGCTGCGAGATCGTCGATATTTCGCTTCCGCATTCCGATCTCGCGGTGCCGGTTTACTACATCGTGGCGACCGCGGAAGCCTCCTCCAATCTGGCCCGTTTCGATGGCGTGCGCTACAGCCACCGCAGCGAGGAGGTTAAGGATGCGCTCACGCTCTTCACCAAGAGCCGGGGCGAGGGCTTCGGCGATGAGGTGAAGCGCCGCATTATCCTCGGCACCTACGTGCTCAGCTCCGGCTACTACGACGCCTACTACAAGCGCGCCCAGAAGGTGCGCCGCCTGATTCTCGGCGACTTTGAAAAAGCCTTCGAGCAAGTCGATGCCATCCTGACCCCGACCTCGCCGACGCCCGCCTTCAAACGCGGAGAGCGCAGCGACGACCCGCTCGCCATGTATCTCAGCGACGTTTACACCATCTCGGTCAACTTGGCGGGCCTGCCGGCCATCTCCATCCCCAGCGGCTTCACCGAAAGCGGCCTCCCCATCGGCCTGCAAGTCATCGGCAAAGCCTTCGGCGAAGCCGAGATGTTCGCCGTCGCAAACGCCTTCGAAAAAGCGCATGATTATGCGCAGCAAACACCAAAGCTGTAAGAAAAGAATTTACTAACCGCAGAGGACGCAGAGAGATGAATGAATGAAGTCATAAGATTAATTTTAATGTGCCACTTCTGAAGGATTGTATTCGCCGAGTCGTTAACAATCACGCCGAAAAATAATTACTCCCTTTTCTCCTCCGTGTCCTCCGCGAACTCTGCGGTTTAAACCCTCGCGTATCCAAAGCCACTTTCGCCATTCGCCATCACCCATTCGCTATTTTCATTCATGGACTACGAAGCTGTTATCGGACTTGAAATTCACGTGCAGGTAAAAACCCGCACGAAAATGTTTACCTCTGCGCCTTATGAATACGGCGCAGCCCCCAATACGCTGACCGATGCCGTTGTGCTGGGCCTCCCAGGCACGCTGCCGGTGCTCAACCACGCCGCGATCGAGAAGTGCGCTAAGCTCGGGCTCATGCTCGGCTGCGAGATCGCCGAAGTCTGCAAGTGGGATCGTAAAAACTACTTTTACCCCGACTCGCCCAAGAACTACCAGCTCACCCAAAACGACCAGCCGCTCTGCCTCGGTGGTACGGTCGAGATCGAGCTACCCGGTCCCTCGCGCAATGTCGAAGGCGAGCACCGCTGGGTCACCCTCAACCGTATCCACCTCGAAGAAGACCCCGGCAAGCTAACCCACGAGGCCTTCGAAACCCTGGTCGACTTCAACCGCGCCGGCGTGCCGCTGGCCGAGATCGTGACCGAGCCCGACATGAACTCTTCCACCGAGGCCGTCGCATTTCTCAACTGCCTGCGCAACATGATCGTCTATGCTGGCATCTCCGACTGCGATATGGAGAAGGGGCAAATGCGCTGCGACGCTAACGTCTCCCTGCGCCCCGTCGGCACAGAAACGCTCGGCACCCGCACCGAGATGAAAAATTTGAACTCCATCTCCAACGTCAAAGCCGCGATCGAGTACGAGATCGTGCGCCAGACCGAGATTCTGGAGGAGGGCGGCAGCATCG
>Ga0306899_1000087_pt1 | contig 55682 bp, 54 predicted proteins | sample AntRauMFilla3764_FD_190407 | JGI IMG/M metagenome (GOLD analysis project Ga0306899, IMG submission 190407) | Saline lake microbial communities from Rauer Islands, Antarctica - Metagenome Filla 3 #764 (v2) (version 2) | ecosystem: Environmental > Aquatic > Non-marine Saline and Alkaline > Saline ... | reverse complement strand
GTACGTGAGTCCCATCACCGAGACGACGCCGACGACGGCGACGGCCACCGGGAGGGCCTCGCCTGGGACACCGACAGCCCGGAGCGTCTCGGCACCGCCCGACTCCAGCAGCGGCCGCGGCGTGGGAACGGCGTCGACGACGATCGCCCACAACAGTGTGAAGCCGACGGCGCTGGCGAGCTTCCGGCGGACGAGCCCGACGCTCCGCCGGAGGCCGTCCACCACGCCGCGGCCCTCGACGGCGATGGCGGGTGCGAAGAACTGGAGAAACAGGAACCCCGCGGCGAGTGCGGCGACCGAGGTCACGATGGCCACCGCGGCTCCGAGACCCGCACCCACCGCTGCCAGATCGGCGCGGCCGGCGACAGCGATCAGGACGACCGGCGCGAAACTGAGCGTCGTGACGAGGGTCATGACCGCCCCGAGACCGAGGCCGAACAGTACCACGCCGCCGACGAGCCGGAGGTAGTTCGCCCCACCGGCACGGACGAACGAGCGCAGCGAGGGCTCGCCGTCCCGGAGCGCCGCAGTCGCCATCGCGAGGAAACCACCGAGGACGAACGGAAGCGCGAGCACCGTCGCCAGTTGCGCGACCGGCTCGGCGGTCCCCAGGTCGAGCGCACCGGCGAGCGGGAGCGCCACCAGCAGTCCGCCGGCGAGCAACAGGCTCGGGGTCGTTCGGAGGGCAGTCCAACCGTCGCGGAATGACTCGAAGACGGCCATACGACACGCTTCGAGTGGCTCCCTATTGAGGCGGCCGGAGAATCAAAACGCGTTTTGATACTTCGAAATGGTCGGCGACGAGCCTTCGGTCGTGACTACGTCACTCCCGAAGACGCTCGAAGATGAGCTGCTCGAGGTCCTCGCGGAGTTCGTCGACTGCGACTTCTTCCATCACGGGGACGAAGAAGCCCTCTACGAGCATATTCTTCGCCTTCTCGGGGTTGACACCGCGGGAGGTCATGTAGAACATATCCTCGGCGTCGACCTGGCCCACCGTCGCGGAGTGGGAGGCCTCGGTGTCGTGGTTGTTGATGATGAGCTTCGGGGAGGCGTCGGCCTCGGAGTCGTCCGAGAGCATGAGAGTGTTCTCACGCTGGTACGAGGACGTGTCCCACGCCTCGCGGCCGACGTCCTGAACGCCCTCGTACACCGAGCGGGCCTCGTCGTCGAGGACGCCGCGGGTCACGAGGTCGGCGACGGTGTGTTCGGCCTCGTGCCAGACGCGGGAGGCGATGTCGACGTGCTGGTCGTTGTGGCCGAAGAAGGCCCCGACGATTTTGGACTCCGAGGAGTCGCCCAGCAGGCGGGTCTCGACGTTGGACTTCGTCAGGCGCGAGCCCATGTTGCCCTCGATCCAGTCGATGCTCCCGTAGGTGTCGGCGTGACCGCGCTTGACCTGGTAGTTGTAGCTCTCGTCCGAGAGGTTCTGCAGCGTGCCGTACTGGACGTAGGCGTTCTCGCCGGCGACGGCCTCGACGACGCCGGAGTAGTACTGATCGCCATCGATGTCCTCGCCCGTGGTCTGCCGTTCGAGGATGGTCACCGATGCGGACTCCTCGGCGACGACGAGCGTGTAGTTGAACAGCGACTGGCTGTTCATCGTCGTCCGTATCTTCACGTCCTCGGCGTCGACGCCCTCGGGGACGTAGACGACTGTGCCGGCCGAGAACAGCGCCGTCGACAGCGCGGTGAGGTAGTCCCGCTGTGGGTCGACGACGGAGCCGAAGTGGTCCTCGATGAGGTCGCCGTGCTCGTCTAACGCCTCGCTCCAGGAGAGCACGTCGACGCCCTCGGCGTCGATGCGGTCCTTGTCCTGGGCGTAGTCGAGCGGGTCGACGAGCGTCTCGTAGTCGAGCGCGTCGAGGTTCGTCCACTTGCGCCCCGGCGTCTGGATGACGTCGGGCATATCGAGGGAATCGAGGGCCGCGAGGGCTTCCTTGCGTGTCTCCAGTAGCCACTCGGGCTCCCCGAGGTCTTCGGAGATCTGTTCGACTGCGTCTTCCGACAGTGTTGCGTGTACCTGCGTACTCATGATTATCCGAGCGACCCCTCCATCTCCAGCTCGATGAGGCGGTTCAGTTCGACAGCGTACTCGATGGGCAGTTCCTCCGTGATCGGCTCGATGAAGCCGGCGACGATCATCTGCTTTGCGTCGTCGTCGTCCAGGCCGCGGCTCTGGAGGTAGAAGACGTCCTCGTCGCCGATTTTGCCCACAGTCGCCTCGTGGGCGACGTCGACTTTCGACTCCTGAATCTCCATGTACGGCATCGTGTCCGACGTCGACTCGTTGTCGAACATCAGCGCGTCACACTCGACGGCCGTCGAGGAGTCCTCGGCGCCGTCGGCGATGTGGACGAGACCGCGGTAGTTCGTGCGGCCGCCGTCCTTGCTGATGGACTTGGACTCGATGGTGGACTTCGTGTCGGGCGCGTTGTGGTAGACCTTCGCGCCGGTGTCGATGTCCTGGCCCTCGCCCGCGAAGGCGATGGTGATGTGGTTGTCCGTCGCGCCGGGGCCCTTGAGGACGGTCGAGGGGTACAGCATCGTGGCTTTCGAGCCCATGCTGCCCGAGACCCACTCCATGGTCCCTTCGGCCTCGCAGATGGCGCGCTTGGTGTTGAGGTTGTACGTGTTCTTCGACCAGTTCTGCACCGTGGAGTACTGGACGTGGGCGTTCTCGCCGACGAACACTTCGACCCCACCGCTGTGGAGGTTGAACGCGGAGTACTTCGGCGCGGAACAGCCCTCGATGTAGTGGACCTCGGAGTTCTCCTCGGCGATGATGAGCGTGTGTTCGAACTGGCCCATCCCCTCGGAGTTCATGCGGAAGTACGCCTGCACGGGCATGTTGACCGTGGTGTCTTCCGGGATGTAGACGAACGAGCCACCGGACCAGACGGCCCCGTGGAGCGCGGCGAACTTGTTGTCGCTCGGGGGGACACACTTCGTCATGAAGTGTTCCTTGACGAGCTCTTCGTGCTCCTGGACGGCCTTGTCCATGTCACAGAAGATGACGCCTTTCTCCTCCCACTGTTCCTGCATGTTCTGATAGACGATCTCCGATTCGTACTGGGCGCCGACACCCGAGAGGGCGTTCTTCTCGGCTTCCGGGATACCCAGTTTGTCGAAGGTGTCCTGGATCTCTTCGGGGAGGTCTTCCCAGGACTCGGCGCCGCCGCGGGTCTCGATGTCCGGGCGGATGTAGGGGACGATGTGGTCGATGTCGACTTCCGAGAGGTCCGGCGCTCCGGGCCAGCCCTCCGGCATCGGCATCTCCTGGAACTGCTTGAGCGCGCGCAGGCGGCGCTCCAGCATCCATTCGGGTTCGTCCTTGTCTTCCGAGATGACTCGTACAGTCTCCTCGGTGAGGCCCTTCTCGGTCTCGAAGGCGGACTTTTCGTCCTTCTTGAACTCGAAGCGGGCTTCGGTGTCGGTCTCTTTGAGGTGGTCTTGGTCTGAGCTCATGATATGTATGGGTTAGTGGTGTGGACGTATGGGTGTTATGCGGCCTCGTAGGCTTCCTCGCGGACCCAGTCGTACCCCTCGTCCTCTAGCTTCTCGGCGAGTTCCGGACCGCCGCTCTGGGCGATCTGGCCGTCGAGCATCACGTGGACGTGGTCGGGTTCGACGTAGTCGAGGATGCGCTGGTAGTGGGTGATCTGGAGGATGCCGGCGCCCTGCTCGTCGCGCAGCGCGTTGATACCCTCGGAGACGTCCTGCAGGCGGTCGATGTCCAGCCCGGAGTCGATCTCGTCGAGCACGGCGACGGAGGGCTCCAGAATTGCGGCCTGGAGGACTTCGTTCTGTTTCTTCTCGCCGCCGGAGAAGCCGGCGTTGAGGTAGCGGGAGGCGAACTTCTCGTCCATGTCCAGCTGCTCCATCTTCTCCTGGAGGATCTCCTGGAACTCGGCGACGCCGACTTCGCCTTCCTCGACGTTGCCTTCCATCGGGGAGGTGTCGTAGCCGGCGGCGTCCTCGTTGGTGTCCTCGGCTTCAGCTTCTTCTTCCTCGTCGTCCTCGAACAGCTCTTCGCGCTCTTCGAGCTTGGCGTTGAGCGCCGTTCGGAGGAAGTTGACCATGGTCACGCCCTCGATTTCGGCCGGGTACTGGAACCCGAGGAACACGCCCAGTGCGGCGCGCTCGTTGGGTTCGAGGTCCAGTAGGTCCCACGTTCGCAGGTCCTCGGGAATCTCGAAGTCCTCGCCGAACTCGTCGTCTTCGAGGTGGATGAGGACCTCGCCGTCGGTGACTTCGTAGGCCGGGTGGCCGGCGATGACTTTCGCCGTCGTGGACTTGCCCGAGCCGTTTGGCCCCATCAGGGCGTGAATCTCGCCGGACTCCACTTCGAGGTTCACACCGCGAAGGATTGTCTCACCGCCTTCCTCTGCAACTTCCGCGTGTAGATTGTTGATTTCGAGTACTGCCATGGTAGTCTTAGGTCAACCGAAACAAGGTTGTTTTGCCCCATCAAGCTTTCGCATTGCTGCGAACTCGATTTTGGTATTCGGAAACAATATTTCTCTGGCGGAAAATCGGACGGCAGCGGGCGCTTACATGAAACTGCCGAGTCCGGTCTGTTCCTGACCCGATTTGACCTCGTCCCAGGAGATATCCAGCGCCTCCAGAATCCGCGCGATAGGTCCTTTGAGCGTCTTGTCCAGCATCTTGTCCCAGTCGACCTCGAACTCCTCGGGAATCTGGTCGGCGTACTCGAAGCAGATGACGTCGGGGTCGCGGCGGAACTCGCCGTACAGCGGGTCGGTGGAGGCGTCCAGGCCGTACTCGGCCTCGACCCGGTCCCAGAAGTCGGCGTGCACGCGGTCGAGGTAGAGGCGCTTGGGTTTCGACCCGCTCTGGAAGTTGGTTCCCAGCAGCAGGTTGGCGTATTTGGCCCCGCGGACCTGTGCCGTATCGGTGTCGTAGTTGTCCAGTTTCTTGCCGATACCGCCCGGGATGCCCACGTCGTCGTAGTCGACGTTGCCCGCCTGGTAGTCCTCGATGACCTCGCCGACGTAGCTCTTGATGCTGTCGGCGTCCTCCCCGTGGACGATGCGGTCGATGACCTCCTTCTGGACGCGCTTGGTGATGGGCGCGATGTCGGAGCGCTGGTACTCGAAGCCGGTGATGTCGATATCGTCGACGTGTTTGCCCTCCTTCCAGACGATGTGGCCGGCGTACCGCTTCTTCTTGCCCGCCTGGAAGAACCGCCGGTAGAGCTTCTCGAACTCTATCTGGAAGCGGTGCTCCTCTGCGTGCAGCCGCTCGCTGGCGAACTCGTCGTACGAGGCATTGATGATGTCCTCCAGCTCGAACCCCTTCTGGATGGTCGCCGCGATGAGCCCGAGTTCGTCGTCACCCATCTCGGGGTGCTTCTCGCGTATTTCGTCGGTGACCTCGGCCTCGCCGTCGAGGTCCTCGGGACCGATATCGCCGAGCTGGAGCATGACCGAGTCAGTATCGCCGTATACGACCTCGTACCCCTCGCGCTCGACGACTTCGTCGGTGTAGTCGATGACCTCCCGACCGGTGGCGGTGACCGCCGCCCCCATCTCCTTGTCGTAGAGGCGAAAGCGGTCCCATCCGAGAACGCCATATAGAGAGTTCATAATCACCTTGACAGCTGCTTGCTGTCGGTCATAGCGCTCGTAATCCGGATTTTCCGGCGAATAGTCGTTTCGAAGGGATTTCTTTTCTTCGCGTTCTGTCAGGAGTTCGTCGACCATCGATCGGATGACGCCGTCCGGCTCTTTCCGGAAGTGCGTGCCGTTGGGCGCCCGATACGTCTCGCCGTCGTAGGCATCCGGGTCGACTTTCGTCTCCGGGCTGGCGTTGGTCGTCACCATGCACATCGGATACAGCGACTTCAGGTCCAGCACAGTGACGTTCTCGCGGACGCCGGTGATGGGGTCGAAAACCGCGCCGCCTTCGTAGTCCTCGCTCTCCTGTTGCCCTTTGGAGGGGAGCGCGTACTCACCGTAGAGCTTATGCAGGACGTACATGTCGACGGCGTCGCCGGGAGTCGTCGCGTCCTCCAGCTTGCATCCGACGAACGTCCGGACCTCGTCCCAGAAGTCGATGATGTCCTGCTCGCGGTCGAGTTCGACACAGAGTTCGACGTCCCGGAGATTGTACTCCAGCAGGCGCTCGGGCTCCTGTTCCCACAGGTCGCCGATGTCGCCCGTGTAGCGCTCCTTCCCGACGCCCAGTTCCTGCTCGCCGACGGCGTCCAGCCGGTAGGATTCGAGTTCGGTGAACTGCGTGCGCTTGTAGGCATAGAGCAGGTCGAAGACGACGCGACCCTTGATGTCCGGACCCCGCCAGTCGCTGCGCCAGACCTCGTCGACTCTGGATAGGCGGTCGATGTTCAGGTCGTAGTCGTGGTCGTAGCTCTGGAGTTCCTCGACGCGGTCCAGAAAGTACGGCGCGTCGAAGTCGTCGAAGTTCCACCCAGTCAGCACGTCGGGGTCGGTGTCTTCGATATACGTCATGAAGGCGTCGAGCATCGCCACCTCCTCTTCGAAGATGCGCACGTCGGCATCGAAGTCGTCCCGAATGGGGTCGTAGGCGGCGAGCGCTTCCGGCCCCTCGATGCCGTCGGGGGACTCGTACAGCCAGACGACGTACTCGTCGGTGTAGGAGTCGTGGGAGGTGAGACAGACGATGGTCTGCTCGCCGTCCTCGGGGAAGCCGTGGCGGTCGTCGACCTCGATGTCGAACGTGTTGACACGCGGGGCGGCCGACGCTTCGACCGGCGCGACCTCCTCGTGGTGGACTTTCAGGCTGCCATCGTCGAGTTCGCGGACCGGGAGACGCACACCAGAGGTGATATCTTTGTCGATGAGCAGGCGGTTCGGGAAGAGGATGTCCGCCTCGTAGTGGTCGAAGTCGTCACGCATCTGGCCCACGTCGCGGGGCGTCTGGCCGAATATCTTGGTCAGGCGCTCGCCACGGATGGACTCGTAGGGCTCGCCCGCTTTGTCGGTCTCCTCCCACCCGGTGATGCTGTCGTAGTTCCTGAGTCGGTCCTCGCTGACGCTGCTGGTCGGCGCGTAGAAGTACGGTCTGAACTCGTAGACCCGCGCGTGGACCGGCTCCTGGTCTTCGGTCCGGCCGAAGACGTGGACGACGGGAAACTCGTCGTCGCCCCGACCCTCGACCGTGTAGTCGACCTGCGTGACCACGAACTCGACGGTCTCCTCGACGTCGGGGAACTGGCGCTCGTCGATGTCGACGACGCTCGCGCCCCCGTCGCCGTTGCCCGCGATGGCCGCGGCCTCCGCCGACGGCCGGTCGCCGTCGTCGCCCTCGTCTGTACCGAAGTCGCCAAGGGCGCTCTGACTCTCCTCACTCATTGCCCGCTCTTCGAGACCGTACATAAAAACGTCGGCGGTCGGCGGCCTCCGGGGTGCCAATGTCCACGTTTGTCACGGGCACAAAGTATATGCTAAAGAGTGGCATACGCCAAGATGACCCCAATGTCGCACCGCGCATCTCCGGACGGCGAGTCGGATAGGGCGAACGAGCTCCGGTCGGACCCTGCGCTCCCCGAGGCCGTACAGACCACCGAGACCTACGAGACGGAGGAGGGGACAGTGTTCTACGACGCGCAGAACCCGCTCGCCTGGGTCCAGACGGACACGACCGTCTCGCTGTCGGACAGAGCCTGAGACTTTTTACCCGTCCCGCTCCGAGTCACGGTCGTGCTAGACGGACCCGACGAGCGGGAAGACGGCGGCGGGGTGCTCTCCGAGAAGAGCCCCTACGAGCCCGAGGAGTTCGACCCGACGAGCCTCGGTCCCGACGTGCCGGAACCGCCGGAGGGCGGCGGCGGGGAGGTGGCGTCGCTGTTCTGGAAGCTCGTCGTCGTCTTCAACATCGCCCTGCTGGCGCTGTCGCTGGGGCCGATGTTCGCCTATTTCAGGGGTAACGTCGACCTCGGCCTCCAGCTGACGGCCGCCGGCGCCATCCTCTTTGCCTACGGTTACTTCCGGTACCGGAAATACGTGCGCGAACGCGACGAAGCGGAAGCGGAGGCGGAAGCGGCCGCCGACGAGGAGAGCGAGACGCCCGACCACAACGGCTAACCACGCCGGCCAGCTACCGCAGGTATGCGCACCGTCCGCGACGAGTCGGGGACCCACTACGTCCTGCTGAAGCAGTCGAGCGAGTCGAGCCTCGTCCGCGACCCCGAGACGGGGACCGAGAAACACGTCGCCAACGAGGCCATCGAGCCGGTCGACGGCGAGTCCCCGCTCGCGACCGCCGCGAGCGCCGTCCCCGAGGCCGTCCGGACGGTCCTCACCGCTGCCCACGACGACCGGGCGCTAGGCCTGCTGGTCGAACTCGACCGCCGGGGCCCGCTGTCGGTCCAGGTCTTGCTGGACAGCTACGACCTCTGTGAGAGCGACCTCCACGGGCTGCTAGCGGAGTTCCGGGCCGCGGGTCTGGTCGACGAAGCGGACGTGTTCGGCCAGCCGGGGTACGACACCACCGAAACCGGAAGCGACGCCCTCGACCGACTTACCGATTAGTCCGCGAGTTCGGCAACCGTCTCCTCGATGCGCTCGACTCGGGAGACGTGCGACCGGTTCGTCGTCGCGGACTTCTCGACACGTATCAGGTCGTCGGCCGCACCGACGAGCTCCTCGTCGTGGCTGACGACGAGAATCTGGGCGACGCCCACCTCGTCGCGCATGTACGCCACGAGGTCGAGCAGCTGGGTGACGTGGCCCGAGTCCAGAAACACCGTCGGCTCGTCGAGAATGAGCGGCGGCATCGGTGCGGCGCCCTCGATACCCTCCGCCAGCAGCTGGTAGATGGCACACCGGAGGCTGAGGTTGAACAGCGCGCGTTCGCCGCCCGAGAGCTGTTCGGGCTCCAGCGGGTCGCCGTCCTTCTGGTACACCGTCAACTGGTACTCCCCGTCGAGCTCGATGTGCGAGTACGAGTCGTTCTGGTAGACCAGCGAGAACGTCTCGTTCAGCATCCGTTCGAGCGTCTCGACGTTGCGCTGGCGGAGTTCGGCCCGCAAGGAGCCGTACATCCCCTGGAGCTGTTCGCTCTCCTCGTACAGCGCTTCGAGCTTCGAGACGGTGTCGGCGAGCGCCTCGCGCTCCTCGCGCCGCTGCTCCAGCTCCTCGATCTCGTTTTTCACGCCACCGATGGCCGACTGGGTCTCGTCGCGTGTCTCGCGCAGTTCTCCGAGTTTCGCGTCGGCTTTCTGGATGTACTGCTCGGCGCGGTCTTTCTCGGTCCGTGCCTCGTCGATACGGTCCTCGTCGACCTGCTCGGCCAGTTCCTGCTTGCGTTCGCGCTTCTCCGCCAGCCGCTCGCGGCGCTGGTCGTTCATCGCCGCCTGCTGGGACCGTTTCTCGCGTAACTGCTCGATGTCGCTCTCGCGGTCGTCGATACTGTCGAGTAGCGCCGTCACCCGCTCTAGTCGCTGCATCGACTGCTTGACGCTCTGTTGGGTCTGGTTGCACTCGCCGATGACCGAGCGGGCTTTGGCCGCCCGTTCCTCGGCGTCGCTCGCGGCCTCGCGTTTCTCCGCCGCCGTCGCGTCGAGTTCGTCGGCCGACTCGCGTAGCTCGCCGACGCGCTCCTCGTCGGCTTCCAGACCGGATTCTTTCTCCTCGATGAGCTGGACGACGTTCGTCCGGTTAGATTCGAGCGAGTCGAGCCGGGCCGCGGCCTCGGCCAGCGCCTCGGCCCGTTCCAGGTCGTCTTCGAGGCTCTCGACCCGCTCGCGGGCCGCTTCCAGGTCACGCTCCAGCTCGGCGACCTGTTCGCGGTCGTCCTCGATGGACTCGACGTGCGGGGACTCGGCGACGTCCTGGCCGCATTCGGGACATTTCCCCTCCTCCAGGAGCGCCTCGGCCTCCCGGAGCGATTCGCGTTCGCTTTCGACCTTCGTCCCCAGCTCCGTCACCCGCTGGCGGGCCGCCTCGAGGTCGGTCGCGACCGAGTCGCGGTGGTCCGTAGCTGTCTCGCGGTCGACGTCGCTGTCAGCAAAGCGACTTTCGAGCGTTTCGATGTCCGCGTCGATGTCGTCGAGCGTCTCGCGGCGCTCGGTGACTGTCTCCCGGGCATCTTCGAGCGTCGATTCGAGTTCTACGGCTTCCTCGCGCTTGGCTTCGGCCCGAGAGGCGAGGTCCTCTGCCTCCGACTGGCGCGATTCGGCCTCGCTGCTGTGTTTCTGAGCCTCGACGCTCTGTGTCTTGATGCGGGACTGGAGCTCCTCGGTCCGCTCCTCGAGGTCCTCAAGACGGTCGTCGACACGGTCCGGGTCGGCCTCCTCGAGGTCGGTCTCCGAAATTTCTTCGTCGAGTTCCGTCTGCAGCTCAGTCCGCTCGGTCTTCAGCGCCGAGATGCGCTCCTTGAGTTCCTCGCGTTCGGCCTCAGTCTCCGTAATCTCGCTCTCCAGTTGCTCGATATCGCCGGTCAGCTCGGTGAGCTGTTCGCGGCGCTCCTCGTGCTCTTCGAGCACCGCAGTCGCCCCCTCCAGCGTCTCGGCGGCCGTCTCGCGCTGGCTCTCGATGCGCGCTATCTCGGCGGTCGTCTCCGACAGCTCGGTCTCCAGTGCGTTCAGTCGCTCGTGGAGTCCCTTCTGGGCTTTCGCTTCGATCTGGTCGTCCAGCTGGTCCAGCCGGCTCTGCTTGTCGTCGCGGACGCGCTTGACCCCGACACGGGCATCGCTGGCCCGCTCGCGGTACTCCTCTAGCTTGCCCAGCTGCAGGAGGTCGTCGAGCATGTCCTGGCGGTCGCTCGCCGAGGCGTTGATGAGCTTGTTCACCTCGCCCTGGCGGACGTACGCGCAGTTGACGAACGCCTCGCTGTCCATCCGCAGCAGTTCGGTGACTCTACGGCGGACCGCCCGCGCCCCCTCGAAGGTGCCGTCGGGCGTCTCCAGGACGCACTTGGCGGTCGTCGCGCGCTCGCCGGTGTTGCGTACGCGCCGGGTGAGGTGGTACTCCCCGCCGGCGTGGGCGAACCACAGCTCGACCGTGCAGTCGTCGGCGCCGATAGTGACCACGTCCTCCAGATTCTCGTCGATAGCCTTCGAGCCGTAGAGGGCGAAGAAACATGCCTCCAGCAGTGAGGACTTTCCGCTCCCGTTGAGTCCGTGGATGACGGTGACGCCGGGGGAAAGCGTCAGGTCGGCGTCGTCGTAACACTTGAACGACTCCATCGCGACGCGCTGGAACCGCATCAGCGACACCTCACAGGAACTCCTCCAGAGACTGGTCCTCGCCAGCGGACGCAGAAGCGCCGTCCGCGGCCGTCTCCTCGCCGGACTGGCCGTCCGTCGTGTCAGCGCCCGGGTCGTCGTCCGCGAGGTCTGTGCCGGTCCCGTCCGAGTCGCCGCCGTCGGTCTCGGCGGGCGTGGGGGTCGCCTCGTCCGGGTCGGCCGCTGCCGTGGCGGTGTCCGCTTCGGCCTCAGCACTCACCCCGTCGTCGAGCGCGTCGGGGTCCTCCTCGACCAGCTCCCGAACCCGTTCTTCGACCGTCTCGGCGACGTTCGCGTCGGCGACTTTCGAGGCCCGCACCGTCTCGTCGACGTCGCGGGCGGCCCCGCTCAGTCCGAGTTCCCGCACCCGTTCTGCGACGGCGTCGTCGGGGTCGGCGAAGCTCACGCTCGTCTCTCGTTCGTCGGCGGCCAGTTCCCGGTGGTCGGTGACGCGGGCGACGAGCGCCCCGTGGTCGAGGGCGTACTCCTCGATACTGGCCGGGGCGATGGGCTCGCCGTCGCCGTCGATGGTCACGATGACGACGGCGTCGTCGAGGTCGTACTGGCCGACCTGACTCCGCACCCGTTCGATACCCTCCTGAGAGTCGAGTTCCACGTCGACGAAGACGAACTCGCGGGTGTCGAGGCCGCGCCGGGTAATCTGTACGTCGTCGTCGTCGAAGCTGACGATGTTGTAGCCGCGGTCCTCGCGTTCGCTGGCGCTCGCGCGCTCGGTCGACCCGCAGTAGGTGACCCACGCATCCGATACCTCCCGCTTTCCCGGCTTGTGATTGTCCCCCAGCAGCAGGGCGTCGAAGTCGACCGACGATTCGTCGAGTAGCTCGCTCGCGTCCCAGTCGCCGTAGTCGAACGGCTGGAACAGGCCGTGGGTGACGAGCGCCGCGTGGTCGGCGTCGTGGGGTGCGAAATCGTACTCCAGATCCTCGCGTTTCGAACGCGGGACGAAGTCCAGCCCGTAGAACGCCGTCTCGCCCACGACGGTCGGCTCGGCGTCGAGACGCGTGGCCAGCCCGAGCGAGGCGTAGAGGTCGAGCCACTGGGCGTCCCGCTTGGCCTCGTGGTTACCCACGACAGCGAGAAACGGGATGTCCGCCGCAGCGAGCTCCTCCAGTACATCGAGCGTGCCCATGATGTCCGACAGCGTCGGCCGGCGGTCGTGGAACAGGTCCCCGGCGTGGACCACCGCGGCCACGTCGTCGTCGATGGCGTCCCGGACCACGGTCCGAAACGCCGCGAGGAAGTCCTGCCGGCGCTCGGGCACGTGGTACTGCTGGTACCCGATGTGGGTATCGCCGGTGTGTATCACCCGTGTCATCTGTCCGGGCGTATGCCAGCCGGTCCTAAAGCCGTGTCGCCACCGCGGTGAAAGTAGTTGGTCACGGCTCGGTCGCCCCAGCCGCTGCGGCACGGAATCGCTCGAAGGTCGCGAGCGCCGCCCGGCCGTCGGCGGCCAGCCCGCTGACCTCGCGTTCGGCCGCCGAAACCGCGGCCTCCAGCCGGTCGAGGCCGACAGAGTCGACGAACGCGGCGGCCGCCTCGACGTCCTCGGTCGCAGCGACAGCGCGCTCGATGACCGCCCGGTAGTCGGTCGTCGCGCCGCGTTGTTCAGGTGCCACCTGTCCAGTCGTCTCTGGTGCCCCCCACTCGAACCCCCCGTCCTGCGTGGGGCTCGCGGGTCGCTCGTCCGACGTTCCCGTCGTCTGTTCACACTCCCCCGCGGCGAGCGCTGCCAGCGCCGCCTTCACCTGTTCGCTCTCGGTCACAGGGTCGGTGGGCCCGGTATGGTACAAGAACCTTCGGCCGAGGGTTCAAGTGCGGTGCCGGGAGCACGCCCGGCTATGACCGACGTGGAGACACTCGAAGAACGGGTCGACACGGTCGAACGAGCAGTTACGGACGGGGACCACGGTTTCCCGGCCGTGGACGACCTCGCGGAGCTGACCGAACGGGTCGAATCCCTCGAAGGGAAGGTCGCCGAACTGTCCGACCGCGCCGACGAACTCGAGGCCGCGACACAGGCGCTCAGGGGGTACGTCGGCAACGTCCGCTCGGTCAACGAGCGCGTGGAGGGGCGGGCCGATGCGGCGCTGGCGGCCACCGAGCGTCTGGAGCGACGCCTCGACGCGAGAACCGAGGCACGAGAGTCGATTGCCGCCGGGGACACCGAACCGGGCGTAGACCGTGACCCGCCCGACAGCCTCCACGAGGACCGTCGCGCCGGCGGGCCGACACAGCGCCCGTCCGGGGTCGACACCCCGGAGCCTGAACGGGGTGCTCGCGACGACCAGGGGTCGTCGACGACCGATTCGCGCGACCCCGGCGTGCTCGAACAGATACGGTCGTTGCTGTGATATTCCGCGTCGTTCTGGCGGTGGTGCTGACCACCGCGCTGCTTTCCGTCGCCACGCCGGCGATGGCCGAGGCCGGCGCGAACAGAGCCGACAGCACCATGGACCGCCAGCTCGGGGAGCTGTCGGCGGAGCTGGGGACGATGGTCGAGACCGACGACCCGACGGCGGGCCGTGGCGCCCGCCAGATCGTCGAGCTCCGCCTGCCCGCCCGGTCGCTGACGAGCGCCGCCGTCACCCGCCTGCGCTTTCAGAGTCACGAGGGCGTCGCACTGGCCTCGTGGCGGGTCGGCGACGGTGCCAAAACCAGCAGCACGCGACTCGCCGGCGTCCCCGTCCGCGCCGTCGACGGCGGACCGGTGACCCTCCGCGAACCGGGCACCCACCGGCTCGTATTCGAACTCCGGGCCCGGGCGGGCGAGCCCGTCCTGACAGTGGGACGGCTGGGGGGTGGGACCGATGCGTGAGTGGTTCACCGACAGCGACGAAGAGGGCGACTCGGACTGTCGCTGTACGACCGCGTTCGAGCGCGAGACGCTGGCCGTCGACGCGGCGGACTGTCCCGGCGACGGGCGACTGGGCGAGGCGCCGGACTGTCGGGCGACCGTCGTCGCGGCGCTGGGCCGGGCCGACGTCGAGAGCGTCGTCACCACGAGCGACGGCCTCGAGCGGGCCTATCTCGACGGCGACGCGACGCTGCTGGTGGCCGCCGGGCGGTTCGCGACGCGGGTGGCGGCCACGGACGAGCGCCTCGCCGAGCGCACGCGACGGGAACCGCTGGCTGCCGCGACCGAAGCGACCGGGCGGGCGGGCCACGTCGCCGACCTGGCGGCCGAGACCGGGTTCGCGGTCGCCGCCGAGGGAGTCACGCCGGAGCGAGCGCTCGACCCCTACGTCGGCCCGGCGGTGAGCGACGCCCGCATCGCTGCCACGCCACCGAAGGCCGCGACGCTCAGGGACCGTCAGACCGTCGAGACCGGTGCGACCGTACGTCGGTACGAGACGCCCTCCGAGCGACTGGACAGCTACCACGTCCGTCCTGACGAACACGAGTTCGACGCGGCCACCACAGCGGCGCTGTCCGAGGCCGTCGCGCTGCTGGCGACGACGGCCGACGAGCCGATATCTCCGGAAGAGGCCGCCGAGCGCGTCGTCGACGACGGCCACACGGCGACCCGACTGTCGAGCGTGCTCCGGAAACACACCGAGGGGCTGGGTATCCTCGAAGACGTATTCGCCGACCCGCGCGTCTCGGACGTGTTCGCGACGGCCCCCGTCGAGGAGACCCGTCTTCGGGTGCGTGTCGACGGCGAGACGCTGCGGACGAACGTCCGGTTGACAGGACGGGGTGTCCGGACGCTGGCTTCGACCTTCCGACGGACCAGCGGCCGGGCGTTCTCGCGGGCGAGTCCGACCCTGGACGCGACGACGACCGTCGCCGACCGGCGGGTCCGCGTCGCCGGCGTGACCGAGCCGGTCAGCGACGGTGTCGGCTTCGCCTTTCGGGGCCACGACGAGGCGTCGTTCCGCCTCGCCGACCTCGTCGCAAACGGGAGCGTCCCGCCGCGGGTCGCCGGCCTCCTCTCAGTCGCCGTCGAGCGCGGCGCAGCGTGTCTCGTCGCCGGGCCCCGCGGCGCCGGGAAGACGACGACGCTGGGGGCACTCCTCTGGGAGCTGCCCCGGACCGTTCGGACCGTGGTCATCGAAGACACCCCGGAACTCCCGGTCTCGGCCCTGCAGTCGGCCGGCCGGGACGTCCAGCCGCTGCGGACCGCCACCGGCGACGGCCCCTCGGTGGACGCGACGGCCGCGCTGCGGACCGCGCTCCGGCTCGGCGACGGCGCCCTCGTCGTCGGCGAGGTGCGCGGCGAGGAAGCGGGCGTCCTCTACGAGGCGATGCGCGTCGGCGGCGGCGACGGCGCCGTGCTCGGAACCATCCACGGCACCGGCGGCGACAGTGTCCGCGAGCGGCTGGTCTCGGACCTCGACGTCCCCGAGAGCGCCGTCGCCGCGACGGACCTCGTCGTGACGCTCGACCCGCCGACCGCCGAGGGCGGCCGCGGTATCGCCGCGGTCGAGGAGCTCCGCGGCTACGAGGACGGTGTCGGCTTCGAGCCGCTGTTCGTACGTGAGGGCGACACGGCGACAGCCACGGGGCGCATCGACCGTGGGTCGAGCCACCTGGTCGAGTCGCTCTCCCACGCCGGGGAGCCTTACGCCAGCGTCCGCGAGACCATCTGCGACCGCACGGCGGCACTCTGTCCGCCTGACATGGCGGCAGAGAGCGCCGAACCCGGACCATGAGCGAGCCAGCGGCCGAGGCGGGAGACGGCGGAGCAGCCGGGACGGCGGATAGCGGAGCGGCCGAACTGCTCGGGCGGCTGGTCACCGTGCCCGACGGGTACGAGCGAGCCTGTCGGTTACTGGGGCTGTCGACACCCCCAGCAACGGTGCTCGCGGGGAGTTACGCGCTGGCCGTCGGCGTCTGGCTGGTCGGTGTCGCCGCCCTCGCCGTTGGCTCCGGGACCGTCGCGGTCGCCGTGGGGGCCGCCTGTGCGGTCGCCGCAGTCGGAATCGCGCTCGGCGGTCGCTACGGCGTCGGCCTGGCGGCACAGGCCCGCCGCATCCGTGCACTGGGCGCCGCACCGTCGCTCGTGGCGACGCTGGTGCTCGGAACGACGCTGTGGCCCAGCGCCGAGCGGGCCGTGGCCTTCGCCGCGAGCGCGGGCGACGGGCTCCTGGCGGAGAGCCTCGACACACACCGACGGCGAGCGGGGCGGACCCCCCGGAGCGGGCTCGACGCCTTCGGCCGGGAGTGGGCAGTCGAGTTCCCGGCACTGGAGGTTGCGCTCACACGTATCGAGCGGGCCGCAGTGGTGACCGAGGCAGAGCGGGCCGAACTTCTCGACGCGGCCCGCCGCAGCATCCTCCACGGGACCCGCGACGAGATGGCAGCCTTCGCCGCCGACCTGCGAGCGCCGGCGACGGCGCTGTACGCCTTCGGCGTCCTGCTCCCGCTCGCCATGGTCGCGCTCCTCCCCGCGGTCGGGGCGGCCGGAGTGCCCGTCTCGCTGTCGCTGCTCGTCGTGACCTACGGCATCGTCCTCCCCAGCGGGCTCGTCGCCGCGAGCGCGTGGCTGCTGGCCCAGCGACCGGTCGCATTTCCGCCGGCACCGGTCCCGCGGAGCCACCCGGACGTCTCGACCGGCCAGCTGGCAGCGCTCGGCATCGGGTTCGCGGTCGCCGTCGGCAGCTGGCTGGGCGGGCGCGTCCTCCTCCCGGCGTGGGCGCCGCCGATAGCGGCCCTCGGTCTGGGTGCCGGGTCGGCACTGATCGTCTACTTCCGACCCGTTGTGGCGGTGCGTGACCACGTCGATGCCGTCGAGGACGGGCTCCCGGCCGCGCTGTCGGCTATCGGGCGCCGGGTCGTGCGGGGCCAATCAGTCGAAGCGGCGTTCGACGCTGCGGTCGAGGCCGCACCCGACCCGCTGTCGTCCGTGCTGGACGAAACCGTCGAGCGCCAGCAAACACTGAAAGTCGACATCGAGACGGCGTTCTGTGGCGAGCACGGGACGCTGTCGACGCTGCCGAGCCCGCGGCTCCGACGGGCTGCCGTCCTGCTGGGCGCGGCCGCGGATATCGGCCCGCCGGCCGGCGAGACGATCGCGACGATGGGCGACCACCTGGCGGAACTGGCCGAAGTCGAACGCGAGACCCGCCGACAGCTCTCGCAGGTGACCGGCACGCTGTCGAACACCGCCGCCTTCTTCGGGCCGCTCGTCGGCGGCACGACCGTCGCCATGTCGGCCACGATGAGCGGCGGTGGCCCCATCAGGTCGGTATCGACGGCGTCGCTCGGCCCGGTCATCGGCTGGTACTGTCTCGTGCTCGCGGTCGTACTGACGGCGCTGTCGACCGGCCTCCACCGCGGGCTCGACCGCGCGCTCGTGGGGTATCGGGCCGGGCTAGCGCTGTGTTCGGCGACGGCGGTGTACTGCGCGGCCGTCGTGGCGACGGGGCTCGTCGTGTGAGTGTTTATATCGGAAGCCGGGACCAGCCCGGCCCATGTTCGACACCAACGTCGACACGGTGTCCGTCTGGGTGGCCGTCGGGGCGGTGAGCGTCGCCGTCCTCGGCGTCGTCACCCAGCTACCAACGTCGGCACCACCGGACGGCGCCGCCGCCGCGACGACGATAGACGAGGTGGCGACCAGCCCGCCGGGGTCGGTCGCCAGCCGGGAACTGCACGCCGCCGAGTGGTCGCTGAGGGGGCGCCAGCTTGGCCTTCGTTCGTCGGGCGGCACCGTCCACGAGACACTGTTACAACCGGTCGTTCCGGCCGTGAACGCCAGTCTGGCCGCCGTCCTCGACGGGGAGCGACCGTCGAGCGTGTTCGATTCGCCCGACGCGTTCAGACGGGCGACTGACCGCGCACGGACCGACCGGGAGCGGTGGTGGACGGCACCGGACCGCCTGACGGCCAGACACGTCGCCTGGGGAGGGGTCGATGTCACGCTCGTCGGCTAGGGCGGCGACCGAACCGCTGGCGGCGCTCGTGGCCGTCTTCGCCGTCACTGCCGGGCTCGCGCTGTACGCCGGGACCCTCGACGACACGCTCGCCGGCGTCGGTGGCGACCGGGATGTGGCAGGACCCACCGCCGACGCCGTCGAGCGGCGGATTACCACGGGCGGCGTCGTCGACCCGGCGCGAGTCTCAGACGCGCTGGCCGCCGTGCCGTCGGGCTACGCGGGCAACGTCACGCTACGGGCCGAGCGGCAGTGGTCCGCCGGACCGACGCCACCGGCGGGTGCCGACACCGACAACCGAACCGTCAGCGTCGCGCTCGGACCCGCGACGGTCCGGCGGGGCCGTCTCAGGGTGGCGGTCTGGCGATGAACCGCGCGACAAGTACGGTAGTCGACGTGACCGCGTTCCTCCTGCTCGTCGGCGCCGCCGTCGCCGTCGTCGTCAACGGCGCCGCAGTCGAGGAGGCGACCACCGCGAACCCCGCGACGGAGCGGACGGAGCTGCTCGCGACGAGCACGGCCAGTGTCCAGTACGCGCTGGCGGTGCCTGGCGACCCACCGCCCTGGACGACGAACGCGACGGCGACCCACCAGCGCACCGCCCACGGGACGCTCGCTGAGCTGCTGGCCGAGGCGGCGATGAGCCGCGCGAGCGTCGAGGGACACCGACTCTCGCGGGCCGGGACCGGGTTCGAGCAGCGAGTCGCGACGACGACGCGAAACCGGCTCCACGAACGGGGACGCCGAACCGCGGTGCGGGCCCACTGGGAACCCTATCGCGGCGCCCCGCTCAACGCGACGATGCGGGTTGGCGAACGCCCGCCCCCGGAGGCAGACGTGGACGCGGCCACGATGACCGTCGCGAGCCCGGCACCGGCCGTCGACCAGCGAGCGCAGTGGGCAGCAACCCAGGACGGGTACAGCGGGGTCGCGACGGTGGTAGCCGGCGCCGTCGTCGACGGACTGTTCCCGCCACAGCAGGCCCAGTTAGCCCTCGACGGCGACTATCCCGACGACCGTCTGATGACGCGTCGCTACCGTCGGATGGGCGCGCTCACCCGCGCCGGGCAGCTGTCGGTCGAATCGACGCCAGCGACGGAGCTGAACACGGAACTGACCGCCGCACTCGCGGGACGGCTCGAGCCCGATATGCGCAGTCGCTTCGACTCCCCCGAAGCCGCCGCGGACGCCGTCGAAACCGGCACCGTCACCATCACCGTCAGGACGTGGAAGCCATGAGCCACCGGGTGTCGCTGGCCGGGGACCGACGTGGCCGCGTCCCCTTCGCCGTACTCGGCGTCCTCCTGGTGGTGGCCAGCCTCGCGCTCGCGCCGACGCTGTCGACCGAGCCGGCCCCGTCGGAGACGGCGGTCGAACGGTCGCTGACAGAGGTGAGTGCGGCCAGTACGACCGCCGTCCGTGACGGCGTCGCAACGGCCAGCCGTCGGGCCGCCGCCGCACCCGTCGTCGAACCGGCCGACACGCCCGTCGGCCGCGCACTGAGCGACGACCAGCCGTTCCGCGACAGCCTGCGGCTGCGGGTGTATCTGCAGGTGCGGGAAAACCTTGGGCGGCTCTCGGCCCGCAACGACGGCGTCGACGCGACCGCGTCGCTCTCGGCGGTAGATTCGACCGCCGACTACGAGCGGGCCATCGAGCGCGTCACTGTCGAGCGCGCCGGTGACAACGACACCGCCGTCCGCGTGACCGTCGAGAACATCACGCTGACTGCACGGCGTGACGACGAAGTTCTCACCCGGCGGACGGTCGACCGGACCGTCGTCGTCCCGACGCCGGTGTTGCACGTCCACGACCAGGTCGATACCTACGAGACCAGAGTGACGAACGGGCTGACGAAACCGGGGCTGAGCCAGCGCATGACCGCCCGGTTGTATCCGATCGCCTGGGCGCGCGGATACGCGCAATTCGGCGGGGCCCCCATCGAGAACGTTGTCGCGAACAGACACGTGAGTCTGGCGACCAACGGCGCCCTGCTCGGAGTCCAGCGGTCGGTCTTCGGCCGGAGCGACCCCGAAGGGCGACAGGCGCTGAAAGAGGCGACGGCCGCCGTCGGCATCAACGATATCGTCGCCGGCAGCAACAGCCAACTCGCCAGCGACATCCTGCGCCAGACCAGCTACCGCCCGGCGAGTCAGAACATCTCGACCGGCGGTGGGGCCGCTCCAGGGCCCGACGAGCCGATGCGTATCGGTGTCAACGGAACGGTCGACGCCGCCTACCGTGAAGTCGGGGTCCCCGACGCGCTCAACGCCACCGCCCGGGACGCCTACACGGTCGACACGATGGTCGTCACCGAGCGCGAGCACCTCCGGGGCGGCCAGCCCGACTGGCCCGACCCGCCGGGCCCGAACTGGACTGTCGCCAAGAAGTTCACGTCACAGGACATGAGTATCGTCGATTCGTCCGGTACGGGTGCGAGCGCGCCGAACGGCTGGCACACCTTCGAGCAGTTCAGTCGAACCATCGAAATCACCCACACTCGAAGGGTGATATGGTCGCAAGGGAACAAGAACGTAGACAGGACAGCCAGCCGCCCGGAGCGAGTCCGCGTGAGTCTCGCCCTCGTCGGCAACCACCGGAACGAGTCCCTCGCACCGGTCCGGGGCATCGAGACGGCCCACGACGCGGACGGAAGCCCCCTCGGCGGCGAGAACCTCGCAGATATCGAGTCGACAGCCGAGAACAGGCTACTGGACATGAGCCGGAACCGCACCGCGAAGAAGGTGGTGCTGGAATCGTTCGAGCAGGGGACGGTGACCATCACCGGGGAACGGCCGTCGTCGATACACACGTGGATGGCCCGGGACCTGCGCGGGCTCCGCGAACGTGTGCGGGATATCACCGTGACCGCCGACCGCGGCGCTGTGGGAACCTTCCAGGCGAACCCGGCCCGCCGACTCCAGCGAAAGCTCAGCCAGCGCCGGTCGGAACTCGTCGGCGCGCCGGAGACCTACGACAGCGTCGCTCAGCGGGCCAGGGTCGCGGCCCGGGTCGAGTTCCTCGACGCCGTTTCACGGCGGCTGGGCGGCCACGCCGGGAACCAGTCGAACGTCGAGTCCGGTATCACCGACCAGCTGAAGGGGATATCGGGCGGGTCGCTAGCCGGACTCAGACGGGCACTGACCGCCCGCGAGACGCGCGTGCCGCGGACGCGTCCGAGGCCGACGGGGCCGGCCGGCCCGGTCCGGACGCAGGTCGAAGCCCAGCCGCAGTACCTGACGCTGGCGTCCGTCAGCGAGTCGAAGTTCCCGGCCGTCGACGGCACCGAACACCCGCTCGTCGCCCGAAACGTCAACGTGTTCAGCGTCCCCTACGGCAACGCCGCGACCGAGGTGCTGAACGCCGGCACCGGCGGCCGGAATCAGGTCGGTCTCGCGGCGGCGGCGAAGACGCTTGCTGCGGCCAGGGAGACCGACGCCGGCTCGAACACGACCTTCGAGCGGCGTCGACAGCAACTCCGGACGGAGGTCGGCCGGGCCAACGGCGTCGTCGTCGACGCACTCGCCGGGCGGGTGCGCGCCGAGACGGACGCCGGGCCGAGGGCGAGCCAGCGCATCGTCGAAGACGCGATGAGCCGGTGGGAGACGACGGCGGCGCGTGGGCTGGCCCTCGCGAACGACTCCGTGGCCCATCGCGTCGCCGAGGTGGCCGGCGACCGCCAGGGGCTCTCCACGGCCAAACAGGACTGGCTCCGGCTCAGACTCCTGCGGACCACGACCACGGCGCTGTCGACCGCCGGGGCGCGCCCGTCCGCGGGACTGGTGAACCGGACCGCCAACACCGCCCGGGAACTCGCGCGCAACCGGGTCCAGACCGTAGTCGCCGACCGGACCCGGGAGGAGGTCGAACGGGTCGCGAAAAAGAAGCTGGGAACGCAGCTACTCCCCGCCGGGTTGCCCCTCGCACCGCCCTACCTCCCGTGGTATCTGACGCTGAACATCTGGTGGGTCACGGTCGAGGGAACCTACGCCCGCTTCAGCGTTACAGCGAGTCACGGCCCGCCGGAGACCCCCGGCGCGACGGTGCGATACGTCCGCGAGGATAGCGCGGTCACTCTCGACGTCGACGGCGACGGGGAGCGTGAACAGCTGGGCCACAACACGCGCATCTCGTTCCGCGCCGACACCGGTGTCGTCGTCGTGGTCCCGCCGAAGCCACGCGGCGTCGGGGACAAGGACGGCAACACCGTGGAGACGTCGGCGGGGTGGCCAGCGCCCGGATAGGGGGCGGTCGAACTGGGGACGCCCGCGCGAGCGGCGAGCGGCCTCGCACTTTCGGTACCGATAGTATCAGCGGTGAAGCCAATTCCTATTACACCCCCGCGCCGTAGCCACGGGTATGCTCAGAACCGAATTTCCGGACGCAGGCGAGCAGTCGCCCGAAGCGCTGCGTTCGGCGTACGGGTCGGTACTCGCCGAGACGGTCGCCGCCGTCGGCGCCGACAGCGTCGTCGAGTCGACGGGAATCGACCGCGACACCGTCGACGCGGTCGCCGACGGCGAGGTCGCAACACTCTCGCTCGAAGACGCGACGGCCCTGCTCGCGACCGACCCGGACCGGCCCGACGCCGACGCTCTGCAGGCCGAGGCCCAGGACATCCTCCTGATGGGGATGACGACGGCCGTGATGGACGTCGAGGCGCTGGCCTCGGGCATCGACAGCCAGCTCGAACCAAAGGAGATCCAACAGAAGATAGAGGGGCGCTACCCGATGACGCTGGAGGAGTACGCGCTCTTGCACAGCTACATCGAGAGCCAGAAACGATGAGTCGGGTCGCGATTCTCGGCTGTGGCTACGTCGGGCTGGAACTGGGCCGGCAACTTCGGGAGGACCACGAGGTCGTCGGGGTGCGCCGCTCCGACGATGGACTGGCCGCCATCGAAGCGGCCGGCTTCGAGGCCGTCGAGGCGGACGTGACCGACGACGACTCGCTGTCGGCGGTGCCCGACGCCGACTGGGTCGTCTTCGCTGCGAGTTCGGGTGGCCGGGGCGCCGACGTGGCCCGCGAGGTGTACGTCGAAGGGCTGGAGACGGCTATCGACCACTTCTGGACGCGTTCGGACGCCCCCGAGCGGCTGGTTTACACCTCCAGTACCGGTGTCTACGGCGACCACGACGGCGCCTGGGTCGACGAGGCGACGCCACTGGACCCCCAGACCGAGAAGACCGAGGTGCTCGCAGAGGCCGAACGAGTCGCCCGCGAGCGGCCCGCCGAGTACGGCGGTCACGGGACCGTGGCGCGCTACGCCGGCCTGTACGGCCCGGAGCGCTACCGGCTGGAGCGCTATCTCGAGGGGCCCGTCACCGCGGGCTATCTGAACATGGTCCATCAGGCGGACGCCGCCGGGTCGGTCCGGTTCCTCCTGGAAGAGAACCACCGCGAGGCGGTCGTCCTCGTCGTGGACGACGAGCCCGTCGAGAAGTGGGCCTTCGCGGACTGGCTGGCCGAGGCCTGCGGCTTCGCCGCCCCGCCGAAACAGACGACCGAGGAGCGCCTGGCCGACCCCGACCTCTCCGAGACGGCCAAACGGCGCATCGAGACGAGCAAGCGCTGCTCGAACGACCGCCTGCGGGAACTGGGCTACGAGTTCGCCTATCCGACGTTCAGAGAGGGGTACAGCGCTGCGGTCGAGGCGTACGTCGTGGATTGAGCAGGGGAACCTTCTTATTGTTTCCCGGAGCAGATACGGAATATGAATCTGCTGGCCCAGGGGGACCTCGTCAGCCTGGCCGAGCGGGTCCCGGGCTACGCCAGCGAGAACCCGGTGCTGGTAGCTGGCATCGTCGTCGGCCTCATCGTGGTGGTCGGGGGCGGATTCGCGCTCTACCGGTATCTGACGCGGTCACCGGTCAGCCAGTTCCAGTCGTTACTCGCCCAGTACGACGCCGTGACGGTGCTGATGCACCCCAACCCAGACCCGGACGCGATGTCGTCGGCGCTGGCCGTCGACCAGCTCGCGGCCGCCGCGGGGACCGAGGCGAACCTGTGTTACTCGGGCGAGATCCGTCGGCCGGAAAACCGGGCGTTCGAGACGGTACTGGACCTGGATTTCGACTGCGTCGAGAGCGTCGGTGAGATTCGGACGGAGGCGGTCGTCCTCGTCGACCACAACGAACCCCGCGGCTTTGCCGGCGCCGAGAAGGTAGACCCCATCGCCGTCATCGACCACCACCCCGGCGGCGGCACCGGCGCCGAGTTCACCGACGTCCGAACCGAGATGGGCGCGTGTGCGACAATCTTCGCCGAGTATTTCGAGGACCTGGAGTGGGACTTCTTCGAGGTCGACGTCGCGCTGACCGACGGCGGCGTCGACACGGCCGACGTCCCCGAGGACGCCATGCCGAGCCACGTCGCGACGGGGCTCATCTACGGCATCCAGTCGGACACCCGGTCGCTGACCAACGGCTGCTCGTCGGCCGACTTCGCCGCGGCGGCGTATCTCTACCAGGGCGTCGACACCGACCTGTTGAACCGCATCGCGAACCCGCAGGTCGACGCCGAAGTGCTGGACGTGAAATCGCGGGCCATCAGCCAGCGCGAGGTCAGGGCCCCCTACGGCTTCAGCGACGTCGGCGAGGTGTCGAACACGGACGCTATCCCGCAGGCCGCCGACGAACTGGAGACCCTGGAGGGCGTCTCGGCCGTCGTCGTCGTCGGCGAGAAGGAGGGGACCATCCGTATCGCCGGCCGCTCCCGGGACGACCGGGTCCACATCGGCCGCGCCATCGAGGCCGTCGTCGACGACATCCCGATGGCCGAGGGCGGCGGCCACGCTCGCATGGGCGGCGGGAAGATATCCATCGACTATCTCGACGGGCTCGGCCCCAGCGAGGGCGTCACGCGGGAGGAACTCCAGGAGCGGCTGTTCGAAGCCATGGCCGGCGAACGATAAGGAGACCTCGCTCCTTTTATCGACACGACCGCAACCCCGGGTATGGCAACACGTGAGGGGACGTGGGCGTACCGGGACGCCCACGACGACTTCGCACGCACCTTCTTCCGGCGCTTCGGCGACGGCGTCGCGTCCAGCATCGGTGTCGGAACGTATCTTGGCGAGCCGACCGACGAGCGCGACGACGCCTACTACGACGCCATCCGGACGGCGCTGGCCTCGGGGGTCAACATGGTCGACACGGCCATCAACTACCGCCACCAGCGCTCCGAGCGAGTGGTGGGTCGCGCGCTCGCCGACGCCGACATCGACCGGAGCGCGGCCGTCGTAGCGACGAAGGGCGGGTTCGTCCCCTTCGACGGCGACAGACCCGATAACCCAGGGGCGTTCGTCAGGCGCGAGTACGTCGACAGCGGCCTAGTCGACCGCGCGGAGCTCGTGGGCGGGCACCACTGCATCGCGCCCGCCTTTATCGACGACCAGCTCGACCGGTCGCTCTCCAATCTCGACCTCGACACTATCGACCTCTACTACGTCCACAATCCGGAGACACAGCTCGCGGAGAACAGCCGCGAGGACGTCTACGACCAGCTCGAAGCGTCGTTCGAGCGACTGGAGCGACGCGCCGACGCCGGCGATATCAACTATTACGGCGTGGCGACCTGGGACGCCTTCCGCGTGCCAGCGGACCACGAGAAGTACCTCTCGCTGCCGGCGGTCGTCGAGCGGGCCCGCGCGGCGGCGAAGTCGGCGGGCAACACCGCGACCCATTTCCGGGCGATTCAGGTGCCGTTCAACGTGTTCATGGCCGACGCGTTCACCGTCGAAGCCCACGAGGGACCCGACGGCCCGCAGTCGGCGCTGTGGTTCGCCCACGAGGCCGGGCTGGACGTGTTCACGAGCGCCTCGATGCTGCAGGGTCGCCTGGCGACGGAGATGCCCGACAGCGTCGAGGCGAAACTGTCGGGGGAGACACGCGCGCAGCGAGCCATCAACTTCGCCCGGAGCGCGCCGGGCGTGACCTGCTCGCTCGTGGGCACTGGTTCGGTCGAACACGCCGAGGAGAACGTCGATGCGGGGCGGTACGAACCGCTCGGCGCCGACGCCTTCGACGCCGTCTTCGAGTAGGCGAGGCGGTGACCCGGCCGCGCTCCGTCCAGTGCTAGCTCAGCTCCGTCCAGGTGCTCCCACACTCCGGACAGACCCGCTGTTTCCCGATCTCGTCGGGGTCGTTGTCCGTCGCCAGCTCCTCCTCGCAGGCGCTACACGAGAGCCGTCCGTAGCTGTCCTTCTCGACGTCCCCGCTCCGGAGGGCCTTTCTGACCGAGTCCATGTGCGTCACTGTGACAGCCGGCCTTAAAAAGGCCGCGGCGTTCCGGAAGCGCCTTTGTGCTCTCGGCCGAACTGACGGTGTGTCCCGACGGTCCGCGTTCGGCTCGTTGCTCGGGCTGATATTTTTCATCAACCTCGCCCGCGTCGTCTTCGCGCCGCTCATCGAACCCATCAGAGCGGCCACCGGCGCGAGCGACGCCACCCTCGGGCTGCTGGCGACGCTGGTGTGGGCCGGCAGCGCGGTGCCCCGGCTCCCGACCGGCCTCCTGCTGACGCGAATCAGCAGAGCGCAGGCCATCTTCGGCTCGGGCGTGATACTGACTGCTGGCACGGCCTTTACCGCCCTGACGACCGACCCGGTACTGTTGCTCGTCGGCGCGTTCGTGATGGGGACTGCCAGCGGCGTCTACTTCATCGCGGCGAACCCGCTCATCAGCGAGCTGTTCCCCGAATCGCCCGGGCGAGCGCTCGGGCAACACGGCGTCGCCAGCCAGCTCGCCGCCGTGGCCGCCCCCGGCATCGTCACTGCCGCACTCGTCGTCGGGAACTGGCGGACCACGCTCCAGGCGATGGCTGTCGCGGCAGCGCTGATGACCGTCGTGTTCACGTTCGTCGCCCGCCGGACCGACTTTCCCGACGCCGGCCAGCGGGATACGGAGTTCCTGGCGGCGGTCCGTACGCAGTGGCCCATCGTCCTGACCGCCGTCGCGACGCTCGGGCTGACCACGATGGTCTGGAACGGGGTGTTCAACTTCTACGTCACGTATCTGGGAACCGTCGGTATCGAGGCCCGGGCCGGGCGGACGCTGCTGCAGGTGCTGTTCGCCGCCGGTGTCCCGGCCTTCTACCTCAGCGGCCGGCTGGCCGACCGGCTCCCCGCCGTCCCCTATATGCTGGCTATCCTCGCCGCCTTCACCGGCTGCATCCTCCTCCTGCCCGCAGTGGGCGGATTCTGGCCGCTGGCCGCGCTCAGCACCGTCATGGGATACGTCATCCACAGCATCTTCCCGGCCGTCGACACCTATCTGCTCGGCTCGCTGCCGGACTATCATCGAGCCAGCGCCTACTCGGCCTACGGCGCCGGGATGATGCTCATCCAGGCCCCCGGAAGCCTCGTCGTCGGACTCCTCCGTGACGCCGGCGTTCCCTTCCCCACCATCTTCGAGTGGATGGGCGCCGGCCTCGTCGCCCTGCTGGTCGTCCTGCTCCTGTTGCACGCCGACGGTCGCCTTCCCGAGACGGCGCGGGCCTGAGAGCGAGGAGCTGCAGTTGTTGAAAAGCTCAGCGGCGGAGACGTGGTCGTCCAGTGCGGTCAGTACAGCCCAAGGATGTATCACACCGAGAAGGAACATCTATGAAAGCTCTCAGAAACTGCCTGCTGGATACAGCGTGCGTATTCAGGACGCAGTGAAGGTACATCCCGTTGGAGATGGGAAAATCACACACCAAGCGCCCGTCATCATACCTGAAAAAGCGAATTCATTGGACTGAAGCGCGACTAATTTTTTGCGACCCCAGTCGTCAACAACAGATGTGTAACTCCGTCAATCACCGCTGCATCTGGAAGGAACTTATCAAGTCTATCGCTTTTCTGCAGTGCAACCGATGCCGCGTCTCGGTCAAATGTAACGAAGCCAGCGTCCGCGAGCTTTGGGAGGTGATGGTGATACAGAGCACTCTCGACCGCGTTGGTACTGATAGCCCGGTTTCCGCCTGAGTGCCGCATATTCCACTCGACGATTCCGGTTGCGAGTGTCCTGATGCCTACCGCCCCGGAGTTACTGGTCAAATGGTACAATACGTAGCGCCGGTGGGAATGTGCCAAGATATCAAAGGTCGCTGTCAGTTGCGCCGTATTCGATACTACCATGTGTTAACTTTTGCAGCATAGGCAGATAACGGTTCGTTGACTGAAATATTACATATTTGACAAATCTGCGAAGTATATCGCTTTCATTTGACTTTCCCATGGAAAGCTGGCGGCAGTACCCGACCACTGACGTCGTAGTTTCGATTATCCAGCTACTCTTCTATACTGTCGCTCTCCGGGAGTAAGTCGGGGTCATCTCGCATCTCTTGGTGGAAGTGGTTCCACGGTTGGATGTGTTCTTCGGCCAGAATATTGCTCGTTATAATTCGCAGTCCAAGTTCGTCTAACTGCTGCGTACTCTTCTTGACGTCGGACGTCCCTTCGGCTACGACTTCCACGTGGAGGTTCTCCTCGCCAGCCAGCATCTCCCGGACGTTAACCACGCCCCGGACATCGAGCGCTCTCTCAGCCATCCCCGACCGTTGAGAGAGTTCGGTCGAACAGATAAACAGAACGCGCATCGGATACCCCGCCCGTTCGTAGTTGATTTCGGGGTTGTACCCGAGGATAACTCCCTGTTCTTCGAGTTGCTTGATCCGGTTGTGGACGGTTGTCCCGGTCACGTCGGTTTCTGACGCGATACTCGTATCCGTGGCAGCGCGGGCGTCCACTTGAAGCAAGTGCAGGATGCGGCGGTCAAGATTGTTGAGAGGGTCTTCGTCCATGCTGACCATACGAGAACGAGACAAATCAATCACTGGCTTGGACAGACAAGTGGAATAGAGACGAATAGGGGAGAGTCTCCCACTGAAGGCTTCGAATCTCTCAATTAGATTCCGGCGTCGTTCAGTACCCACTCGTAATAGTATAGTGTGAACACAGAGCCGAATTGGTGCATCTGCGCTCGTATCGAATGGTCAGCTCACGCCCTACTGATAGAAAGTGATACCATGCGAACTGCCATGATGCGCCCGATGCGGTGAGTGTGCGTATCCGCCGAGCGACCGTAGGGGGCGAGGCGGTTTTTCCCCCAAGTTTTTGCGAGGAGGGTTCCCGCAGGCCGCCTCCGGCGGCCGAGGAAACCCGACGTGGTTCGAGAGACCGAAGCTCTCTCGTCATGCCGAGACGGCTCCGCCGTCTCGTAGCAAAGTAAAAAGTGGGGTAGGAAACGCTGAAGCCGCTGGCCCCTGGCAGTAAGGTATGGAGCTGACACCGGACGAACTCGCCGGGGTCGTCGACGTCGTCGGGCCGGTGACCCGCGAGGAGCTCGGACAGGCCTGTGGGGAGCTGGCGTTCAAGCGGGGCGAGGACGTGGACAGCGAGGCCTTCGGGGCGACCATCGACGACGCCCTCTCGACGTACCATCTGGTAGCTGTAGCCGACCACGATAGCGAGGTCGAGGACCCCCTCGTGGTGGTCGGCCCGGCAGCGTTCCCCGATATCGTGGCGGGCGCCGGGGACCTCCCGCACATCCTCGACGTGCCCGACCGCGACCCGTCGACCGAGGCGGTTGCGGCGGCGGCCGAGAAGCGCTTTCGCGAGGACGCCGCCGAGGCGGTCCGGGCCGGCGACGAGGACCGGATAGCGGCGCTACTGGACGTGAGCTACGACCTCGAAGCGTGGGGGCCGGTAGAGCTCTCGTCGGCGCGTGGCCTCCTCGACGACGCCACCCACGCGAATTAAGAGCGTCGCCCCCGACGGTGATGGTATGGACTTCGACCGGGTGGGTGCCCACGAGCCCGTGACGGTCACGGGCGAGGAGCGCGAGGCGGCCATCGTCGTCCCGGTCGTCAGCCGCGAGGCGGGCGAGGCGATTCTGTTCACGAAGCGGGCCGACCACCTGAACGACCACCCCGGGCAGATGGCCTTTCCCGGCGGCGGTCGCGAACCCGAGGACGCGGACCTGCTGGCGACGGCGCTGCGCGAAGCGAACGAAGAGATCGGCCTGGACCCGAAGGCGGTCCACGTCGTCGGCCGGCTCGACGACATCCGGACGATAACGAACTACTCCGTGCGGCCGTTCGTCGGCCGCGTTCCCGACCGCGAGTACTTCCCCAGCGACGCCGAAGTGGCCGAAATCGTGACGCTGCCGGTGGCGGCGCTGACGGACCTCGACAACTACGAATCCGAACACCGCGACCACCCCCACTACGGCGAGATACGGCTCCACTTCTTCTACGTCGACGGCTACACGGTCTGGGGAGCGACGGCGAAGATGCTGGTCCAGCTGCTCGAACTGACGACCGACTGGGAGATGCCCCCGGAGCCGGACCGCTACGCCGACCCGGACGACGACCTGCCCGAACGAGTCCGCGACGAGGTGGGGTGATGGGGCGGGCGACGACAGCGCGCGCGGACCGTGTCACCACCGCGAACACAGACCCGACGAGCCGATAGATGCGCGTGGGTATCGTCGGCGGCGGGGCGGTCGGGCTCGCGGTCGCTGGCGACCTCGCCGCGAGTGAGTTCGAGGTCACGCTGTACGAACGGGGCGACCTGGGCAGCGGCGCGAGCGGCCGGGCGGCGGGCATCTGCTACGACGCCTTCGCCGACCCGACCGACGCCGCCGTCGCCGTGCGGGCGCTGGAACGCTATCGCGAGTGGGGCCTCCTCTCGCCGCGGCCGTACGTCTGGGTCGCTCGCGAGGGACGGGACGCGAGGGCAGTCCGCGAGCAGGTCGCGGAGATGCGGGCGCTCGGGCTCGACGTCGACGCGATCGCACCCGAACGACTGGGCGAGCGGTATCCCGCCGTCGGGACGACGGGCCTGACCGCCTGTGCGGTGGCGAACGACGCCGGGACCGTGACGCCGGAGACGGTCGTCACCCGACTCGCCGAGCGAGCCCGGACAGCCGGGGTGACCATCAAGACGGGGACGCCGGCGTCGCTGACCGGTCCGAGGACCATCGAGACCGCCGAGAGCCGGAATTCGTTCGACGCCGTCGTCGTCGCCGCCGGCCCGGCGACCAAGCCACTGGTCGCCGACCTCGACGTCCCGCTGGCCCTCGAAACGTATCGGGCACAGGTGCTGGTCACCGAACCCGTCGCGGCGTCGCTCCCGTCGCTGTACGACGCCAGCCGCGAGTTCTACTGGCGGCCCTTCGAAGGGGGGCTGCTGGTCGGCGACGGCGCCCACGCCGTCGACCGCGAGGACTGCGACCCCGCGGCGGACCCAGAGTTCGTCCGGTCGGCGCTGGGCCGGCTCCGGGCGGCCACGGAACTCGACCCCGCCGTCGCCCGGTCGTGGGCCGGCCCCTGCACGGCGACACCCGACCGCGACCCGCTCGTGGGAGAGGTCGCCGACGGTCTCTGGGTGGCGACCGGGTGGCAGGGTCACGGGCTGATGCGCGCGCCGGCTATCGGCGAGTACGTGGCCGAGCGACTCCGTGGAACCAGCCAAACTATCGACGCGCCGCTCGCCGAACAGTTCGACCCGATGCGCTTCGACGGCGACGAGGCGTTCCATCCGCTGGGCGACCCGACGGCTGACTGGTAAGTCGAAAACGAAAGACGGGTCGCGGTTACTCCTCGCTCGTCTCGTCGTCGCCGTCCTCGGCGTCGGCGGCGATGTCGGCGTCCTCGCTCGCGCCGTGGGCCGTCTGTTCGTCGACTGCGTCCTCGTGAGCGTCGACCTTCGGAATCTCGACGTGGAGCGTCCCGTCGCCTTTCAGCGTCGCCGATGCGGCCTCGGCGTCGACGACGGCGTCCTCGGGCAACGTCACCGAGCCGTCCAGTGCGAGCCCGCGACCGGGGTAGGTCATCTCGTAGTCGTCGTAGAACTCACGGAACCGGTCTAAGCGCACCTCGACGCGGTCGTCGATGTAGCGCACCTGCAGGTCGCTCGCGGTCGCGCCCGGCGCGTCGAAGACGACGAGGTAGGCCTCGTCGGATTCGAGCAGGTCCGCGGGCAGCGGCTTGTTCTCCTGGACCCGACCGGCGGCCCGACCCAAGTTCTCGAAGATTGCCGAGCCGATGGACTCGCCGATACCCATCATAGCTCGACCGCCTCCAGACAGTCCACGCCCCCGCAGTACGGGCAGGCGAAGTCCGTCACGCCCGTCCCGTCCGGCATATCGTAGGTGTAGTGGAGCTCGAACATATCGAGCGTGCAGTCGCCGTCGGTACAGACGACTTCCAGCGTCTCTGGCATGGGATAGCGTTGGTCCGTCAGCGACAAACCGCTTTCGGCATCCGACAGTCGAGACTGGTGTGGGAAGCGTTCACGAACGGCCAGCCTCACGGCAGAATCGAGACCCACTGAGCGGGTGTCAGAACATTGAAGACACTCGCTGTAGACAGTCGGAGCATGACTGGTGACGTTCTGGGGGTCGACTTCAGTGGGGCGAGTGCGGCGGGTGACGCGCTCTGGGTGACTGAAGCCTCGCAGGCCGACGTTGGACTACGTATCGAGGATTGCTATCGGGCGACAGACCGGTGGGACCGCGACCGCGAGAGCGCCCACGCGGGGCTGGTCGAACGCGTCGCGGCCGACGACGTGCGCACGGCCGGCCTCGACTTCCCCTTCAGCCTGCCCCAATCGTTGCTCGACGCCGACTGCGGGGGTACGTGGGGTGGCTTTCTGGAGTGGGTCGGAGGTGACGACGGGCCAAGCGACCCGGCGGCCTTCTCGACGGCCTGTCGCGACACCGCCGAGCGGAGGGTCGGCAAGCGCGACGTCCGCCGCGAGACCGACGCTCGCCGGGGGGCGCTCTGTCCCTACACCAACCGCGTCAGAAGTATGACCTACCACGGCGGCCGGGACGTCCTCGGGCGGCTCGCGACACGCGAGGACACCGCGGTCGTGCCGATGCAGGACGACGCCGACGCCGGGACCGTCGTCTGTGAGGTCTACCCCGCCGCCACGTTCGGCTGGCTGGGCTGTTACCGCGAGGGGTACAAGAACACCGCCGGCGCGCGGGCCCGACGCGAGCACAACCTCACAGCCGTCGAAGATTGCAGCGTCGCGCTGGGCGAGCACCGCGAGACCTACCTCGAGAACCACGACGCGCTGGACTCGCTGGCGGCCGCGGTGTCGGCGGCTCGCGTCGACGGTGGGGCCCGCCCGACGCCCGCGGGCACCCGCGAGGAAGGCTGTATTTACGTCTGAATCGGCCGAACTCAATACTGGCCAGAAGCCCCGAGTATATCAGTTCGGAGTCGAAGTGTTGGTATGGCCGACGACGACGGCGGCTTCGAGGGCGTCCGCGAGAACGTCGACGGGAACCCGATACTGAAGCTCTTCGGCTACGCGAAACCCTACTGGCTGCGCCTGACTACGGGCGTCCTCGCCGCCTTCCTCACCCGTTTCGCCCGACTGGTCCCCCCCATCATCGTCGCCGCCGCCATCGACCGGGTCATTCTCAGCAGCGGTGAACCGGGCCTGCTGACGGCTGCGGGCCTCCTGCCCGCGGGTACTATCACCGGAGAGGCGGCGAAACTCGCCTTCCTCCGGCGACTCGTCGTCATCGCCGCTATCGCCTACCTCGTCCGGTCGGCGACGCGCTTTGCCGCGCGATACCTCCTGCAGTCCTCGGCCCAGAAGATACAGCGAGACCTGCGAAACGACACCTACGACCACCTCCAGCACCTCTCGATGGATTTCTTCGCGAACCACCAGACCGGCGGGATGATGTCGATCCTCAACAGCGACATCAACCGACTGGAGTCGTTCCTGAACACGGAGTTCCGCCAGATAATCCGTGTCGTGGCGACCGTCGGCGGAATCGCCGCCATCCTCTACTGGTACTCGCCGACGCTAGCGTTCATCGCGCTGGCGCCGGTCCCGGTCATCGGGCTGGCGAGCGCGCTGTTCCTGCGGTGGATCGAACCCCGGTATCGCGGGATTCGCCAGACTGTCTCCCGGCCCAACACGCGACTTGAGAACAACCTAAGCGGGGCGCCCGTCATCAAGGCGTTCGACCGGTACGAGTTCGAGCACGACCGGGTCAGTGCCCAGAGCCAGCAGTACCACGACGAGAAGGTAGCGGCCCTTCGGATTCGACGGGGATTCTTCGCGAGCTTGCGGCTGTTGACCGGGGTCGCCTTCGTCGCGATCCTCTACGTCGCCGGGACCAACTTCGTCACCAGCACCGGACCCGAGCGGATGCTGGCGGGGAGTGGCGTGTTCGCCCTCTTTTTCCTCTATCTGCGGCGGCTCTACTCCCCGATGCGACGAATCGGACGCTCCGCCAACAAGTACCAGCTCGCCAAATCCAGCGCCGAGCGGGTGTTCGGCCTGCTGGGCCGTGACCCGACCATCACCGACCCCGAGGACCCATACACCCCGGAGCGTATCGACGGCGACGTCGCGTTCGACGACGTCACCTTCGGCTACGGCGACGGCGAACCAGTACTCGAAGACGTCTCGCTCGACGTCCCATCCGGCGCGACGGTCGGGCTGGCGGGCCCGACCGGCGCCGGCAAGTCGACGCTGCTGAAACTCGTGCCGCGCTTTCACGACGTGAACACCGGGTCGGTGTCGGTCGACGGTGTCGACGTGCGCGAGTACGCCCTCCAGTCGCTGCGTGCCGACGTCGCCGTCGTCGAGCAGAACCCCTACCTGTTCTCGGGGACCGTCGCCGAGAACATCGCCTACGGCGACCGCGACGTCCTCGACGGGGAGGCCGACGGCGACGAGACCGCCCGCGAGCGGGTCCGCGAGGCCGCCCGGTCGGCACAGGCCCACGAGTTCGTCACACAACTCCCGGACGGCTACGACACCCAGATCGGCGAGCGGGGAATCAAGCTCTCGGGCGGCCAGCGCCAGCGCGTCGCCATCGCGCGGGCCCTGCTGAACGACCCCGAGATCATCATCTTCGACGAGGCGACCAGCGACGTGGACACGGAGACCGAACGCGAGATACAGGCGAGCATCGAGCGGCTGGTCGAGGACCGGACCGCGTTCGTCATCGCCCATCGGCTCTCGACCATCCAGGACGCCGACACCATCGTGGTGATGGACGACGGCGAGATCGTCGAGCGGGGGAGCCACGACGAGCTGCTGGCGACCGGCGGCGAGTACGCCGGCCTCTGGGCGGCCCAGGCCGACGAGCAGCCGGTGAGCGCGGACGACTGACGGACGGTTTTATTTTCCCCGACGACGAACGCGAATCTATGGTACAGGGGGACCTGCGGGCCGGCGCCGTCATCGTCGTCAGCACCACACTGTTCTTTCTGGTGTCGCCCCCGCGCTACGGCGACACGACGCTCGTGGAGGGGCTCTTCGACATCCAGATGAGTGCCGCCAGCGAGATCGCCGTCACGGGCCTGGCCGTCGCGCTCCCCCTCTGTCTGTTCGCGTACCGCCGGATTCCCTCGGACCCCGACGACCGCGAGTGGATCCCCGAGGAGTGAGACGGACCAGTCGACGGCTACGCCGAACTTACCCGGCTCGGCTGGTCCTCCGACCGTCGAAACGCCGGGCTTTCGGGCCGGGTGCGGAAACACTCGGCCGATACCCGACGGCTACTTTTGCGGGTGCCGACCCACCGCACAGCCCATGCGGCTGGTTCAGGTCGTCGTGCCCGACGAACATCTCGAGGACATCGTCTCGGCGCTCCGTGACCGGGAACTCGGCGTCTCGACCACGACAGAGACCAGCGGCGAGGACGACCGGACGCTCGTCTCCTTCGTCGTCCCCGCCGACGCGGTCGAGCAGGTCCTCGACGAACTCTACGACATCGGCTTCAGCGACGAGTGGCACATCGTCTCCATCGAGACGGAGTTCGCCTCCTACGAGGGCGTCGACGAGGTCCAGAACCGGTGGGCGAAGACGCCAAACAGGGTCGCGCCCCGCACGCTCCGGTCGAAGGCCAAGGACATGCGGCGCAACACCCGCTCGTATCTGTGGATGATGACCCTGTCGACGATCATCGCGACGTCGGGGCTGCTCATCGGCTCGCCGGCCGTCGTCGTAGGCTCGATGGTGCTGGCGCCCATCGTCAGCCCGATGCTGACCGCGAGCGTCGGGCTCGTCCGGGACGACCAGCGGATGGTCTTCGACAGCATCCGCTCACAGGGCATCGGCCTCGGATTCGCAGTCGTCGGCTCGACGGCCTTTAGCTGGCTTCTGAAGGCTGTCTTCGCCGTCCCGGCCGAGCTGGCCGTAGGGAACGTCGAGCTGATAGCCATCCGGTTTTCGCCGAGTCTCCTCTCGGTCGTCGTCGGACTGGCAGCGGGGGCAGCGGGCTCGTTCAGCCTCGCGACGAAGGGGCAGGTCACCATCGTCGGCGTGATGGTCGCCGCGGCGCTCATCCCGACGGCGGCGGCCGCCGGCATCGGCTTCGCCTGGGGCCGACCTGCTGTGGGGGTCGGCAGCGTCGTCCTGCTGACGATGACCATCGTGGCGGTCAACCTCGGGGCGTATCTCACGTTCACGTACATGGGGTACGAGCCCGACGAGGTCGACCGCGGGGTCTTCGCTACGGACGGGCTGGGCCAGACCGCCACGCTGGCCGCGACGGTCATCGTCGTCGTCACCGTCGTCGGTGCCGTCGGCGTCGGCACCTACCAGCAGGTGACCTACGAGCGGTCGGTCAACGCGGCGACGTCGGACGTGCTCCAGCGGGACGCCTACGACGACCTCGGTGTCGTCGCCGTCACCGCCGAATACGTCGGCGTCGGGCCACTGTTCGAACCCTCGACGGTGACCGTGACGCTGAGTCGAACCAGCGACCGCACCTATCAGCGGTTACCCAACGACCTCGCCCGGGCTATCGACAACCGGACGGGCGAGCGCGTGACGGTGCAGCTCCACTATCGGGACTACGAGCGCTCGAACGTGACGACGACCGCGAGCGCGGCAGCGCCGAGCCCCCGCCCGGCCCGACCCCAACCGAACACCGTTTTAGGCGTCGAGGCGTAACCAGCGGGTATGACCGACCCCGCCGAACTCGACGTGACTATCGTCGACGGCTACGTCGACGAGCCCGCCCACTTCGGGGTCCCGCCGTACATCTCGACGTATCCCCGGTACGCCGCCGGCGCGCTGGTCGACGCCGGCGTCCCAGAATCACAGATCACCTACCACACCATCGACGAACTCCGCGAAGACAATCGCCGGTGGCGCGACGTCGAGGCGGCCGACTTGCTGGTGTACGTCGGCGGGATGACCGTCCCCGGCAAGTACGTCGGCGGGACGCCCGCCGAACCCGACGAGGTCAGGAAACTGGCCTGGACCGCCGACGGGACCTCCATCGTCGGTGGCCCGGTCCGCTTCGGCGTCGGCGAGGCCAACGAAGGCGCGAGCGAGACGGCCCGGGACGACCTCGACTTCGACTTCCTCGCGATGGCCGACGTCGAGGCGGCCGTCTACGACCTCGTCGAGTCGGGTCTCGAAGGGTTCAACGACCGGTACCGCGGTATCGAGGAGGAGACCCGGTGGGCCCGCGCCGGCGCCTTCGTCGTCGAGCAACACCCGAACCACCCGGGCTACCTCATCTGCGAGATGGAGACCTCGCGCGGCTGTCCGTACCGCTGTTCGTTCTGTACGGAGCCGATGTACGGCAACCCCGACTTCCGCCCGCCCGAGAGCGTCGTCGACGAGGTCGACGCCCTCTCGGACCGGGGCGTCGCCCACTTCAGGCTGGGCCGACAGGCCGACATCCTCGCCTACGGCGGCGACGGCGAGGCGCCGAACCCCGACGCGCTCCGGCGGCTCTACGGTGGGATTCGAGAGGTCGCCCCCGACCTGGAGACGTTACATCTGGACAATATGAACCCCATCACCATCGTGAACTGGCCCGAAAAGGCCCGCGAGGGGATCGAGATTATCGCCGAGCACAACACGCCCGGCGACACCGCGGCGTTCGGACTGGAATCGGCCGACCCCGAGGTGATGAGCGACAACAACCTCAACGTCACCGCCGACGAGTGTTTCGAGGCCGTGAAGATAGTCAACGAGGTGGCTGGCTTCCGGCCCGGCGGCGACCGCGATTCGGCGCCCAACTTCGGCGACGACGCCGCCCGGCGACTCCCGAAACTGCTGCCCGGTATCAACCTCGTCCACGGACTGAAAGGCGAGCGCCGGGAGACCTTCGAACACAACAAGAACTTCCTCCAGCGCGTCTACGACGAGGGGCTGATGCTCCGGCGCGTGAACATCCGGCAGGTGATGGCCTTCGAGGGGACCGACATGGCCGAGACCGGCGCCGATATCGCGAAAGACCACAAACAGCTGTTCAAGCAGTACAAACAGGAGGTCCGGGAGACCATCGACAACCCGATGCTCCAGCGGGTCGCGCCGCCGGGGACGGTGTTGCCCGACGTCCACCTGGAGTACCACCAGGACGGCAAGACCTTCGGCCGACAGCTGGGGACCTATCCGCTGCTGGTCGGGCTGCCGGGCGAGCGGGAACTGGGCCGGACCATCGACGTGGCCATCACGGACCACGGCTACCGGTCGGTCACAGGCGTCCCCTACCCGCTCGACGTCAACAGCGCGTCGATGGCGGAACTGGCGACGGTCCCAGGCGTGGGCAAGAGCCGGGCCGGCGACATCGTGGTCGGACGCCCCTACGAGGCGGCCAGCGAGGTCGGCGAGGACCTCAGGCAGTTCGTCACCGCCGGGTCGCCCGAGCGCGCCGACTGAGGGGAGTACCGGGGCCCGACCTGTCCGCCCCAGTTCTGCCGCCGCTCAGCGAGCCCAATCGACCGCAGCCGGGCGACAGATTCGTCGCGTGACAGGTGTGGTAAGCATACTATAACGCCCGCAGAAGCGAACGGAAGCTACTTTTGTCTCGACCGCGCAAAGAGTGTCAATGAACGATATCGAGGTGAGCGTCGTCCTCCCCGCCTACAACGAGGAGGACACCATCGAGCGGACCGTGCAGGTCACGCTCGATACCCTCGGGAAGTTCCTGCCGTCGGGCAGCTTCGAGGTCATCGTCGCCGAGGACGGCTGTGACGACCTGACGCCCGATATCGCGACCCGGATGGCCGAGGAGGACGACCGGGTCCGGCACATCCACAGCGACGAACGGCTCGGACGCGGTGGTGCGCTCGAATACGCCTTCGAGCGGGCCCACGGCGACACGCTGGTGTACTTCGACACCGACCTCGCGACGGATATGCGCCACCTCGAAGAGCTGGTCGAGAGCATCCGCTCGGGCGAGTACGACGTCGCCACCGGCTCGCGGTGGCTCGCCGAGAACCGCGCCGAGCGACCGGCCAAACGCGGCATCCCGAGTTTCGGCTTCAACACGCTGGTTCGGACCGTGCTGCGCTCGGACCTGAAAGACCACCAGTGCGGGTTCAAGTCCCTCTCCCGGACGGCCTTCGAGGAACTCGGCCCGAAAGTCCAGGACGAACACTGGTTCTGGGACACGGAACTGCTCGTGAAGGCCCAGCGCGAGGGCTTCCGCGTCAAGGAGTTCGCCGTCGACTGGGAACCCAAGGGCGACTCGAAAGTCGACGTCGTCCGTGACATCTTCGGCATGGGCAGCCAGGTTCTCCGCACCTTCTGGGAGCTATCGGTCAGTCCCCGCATCACCCGCCGGGTGTCGATGGGTGCCGGAACGTTGCTCGTCGTCCTCGCCCTGTTCCTGATGACGTTCTATCTCGACCCCGGGACGGTGCTCGACGAGATGGCCGGGGCCTCTCCGGCGCTCGTCGCCCTGTCTGCCCTCATCTACGCGGTCTCGTGGCCGGTACGGGGACTGCGCTACCGCGATATACTGGACTCGATGGGCTTTCACGAGAAGTGGAGCTTCCTCACCGGCGCCGTGTTCATCAGCCAGACCGGCAACCTCGTCTTCCCGGCCAGACTCGGTGACGGGGTGCGTGCCTACGTCGTCAAGGCCCGCCGCTCGATTCCGTATCAGTCGGGCTTTGCGTCACTGGCCGTCGAGCGCGTCTTCGACCTGCTGACTATCACGGTGCTGGCCGGCGTCGTGATGGTCGGGCTGGCGGCGACCGGCTCCGCGGGCGAACTGCTCGCCGCCATCACCGGTAATGCGGTCGGCGGTGACACCGCACAGAGCGGCCAGACGGCCGTCTACGTCGCCGCCGCCGTCGGACTGGCCGCTATCGGCGCCGTCGTCGCTATCGTCGCCAGCGCCCGCACAGACGGCAACTTCGTCCGGGCGACCATCGGGCGGCTGAGCGACGACTCCTACGCCGATTACGTCGCCAGCATCGTCGAGGGGTTCGTCGCCGACATCCAGACCGTGACAGCCGACGGGAGCGCCTTCGCCCGCGTCGGCATCGGCAGTCTGGCCATCTGGGCGCTGGACGTCGTGACCGCGCTGGCCGTGTTCGCGGCCTTCGGCTACACGCTCACGCCGTCACTGGTCGCCGTCGGCTTCTTCGCGGTCAGCGTCGGCAACCTCGCGAAGGTGCTCCCGCTGACCCCCGGCGGCGTGGGCCTCTACGAGGGCGCCTTTACCATCATCGTCGCGCCGCTGACGCCGGTGGGCGTGACCGCTGCACTCAGCATCGCCATCGTCGACCACGCCGTCAAGAACGCCGTCACCATCCTCGGGGGTGTGGTCTCGATGGCCTGGCTCAACGTCTCGCTGACCACCGCCGTCGAGGAGTCCCGGAGCGTCGAGGATATCCAGCCCGAAGCGGATGATTGAGTCGGCTCGTTCCTGAGCGGCCAGCGACAGGGTTCATCGTGTTGCAGTTCGAGTCAGTCAGCGACCGCTCTCACGTAGAAACGGACCGAACGCACCAGCCACGGCGTCGACCAGCGCGCCCGTTCGACCGACCCGCCCGGCGGTGTAGACGCCGATAGCGCCCTCCTGTTTCCCGAGTTCCTCGCGGCCCAGTTCGTCGTCCAGGACCGGACCCAGCTCCTCGCCGTCTCGGAGGCGCTCGGCGACGGTGTCGGGGAGTCGAATCGATGGGCCGGCACCGAACTGTGTCCGCTCGCCGTCGGTGACGGCGGCCCACATGGCGAGCCAGAGTCCGCCGGGGGCCTCGCGCTCGGCGACGCCGCCCTCGATGCCGACCCCGTAGTCGGCGTCGGTCGCCGAGCGAGCGGCGTTCGCGCGGTTGCGGGCGCCACGGACCGTCTCCTCGCGGCCCCAGGGCTGTTCCGGGACGCCCGAATCGACCGCGACGGCGGTGGTTTCGGCGTCGGGGACGACGCGTTCGACCGCGTTCACTTTCACCGGATTCTCACTTCCGATGGCGACGTGCATGGACGAGGAAACTACCGGATGGTTCATGATGGTTGTTATTTGAATGGACGTCCAATCCACACGCAAACCGGTGTTTCGTGGCGTGAGACTGCCGTCCGCCAGCCGATACCACAATTTTTAAATGTCTTTCGAACGGATTCAGTTTTACCGATTGCCTCCGGGTTCCTCAGCAGTGTACTGTGCCCGGTGAGCCCCCGCCATCGCAACCAATGAACGAGCAAACACGAACGCGACAGCGAACCGGAGAAGAAGAGACAGAGTCCACGGAGTCGACCTCGACGGCCTGCCCGGAGTGTAGCGGCTCGCTGGTCATCGACGACGAACACGGCGAGACGGTGTGTGAGGACTGTGGCCTCGTCGTCGAGTCCGACGAGATAGACCGCGGCCCCGAGTGGCGCGCCTTCGACTCCAGCGAGAAAGACCAGAAGTCCCGTGTCGGCGCCCCGACGACGAACATGATGCACGACAAGGGGCTCTCGACCAACATCGACTGGCGCGACAAGGACGCCTACGGCAACTCCCTGTCGGGCAAGCAGCGCCAGAAGATGCAGCGGCTTCGGAAGTGGAACGAGCGCTTCCGGACCCGGGACTCCAAGGAGCGTAACCTCAAGCAGGCCCTCGGTGAGATCGACCGCATGGCCTCCGCGCTGGGGCTGCCCGAGAACGTCCGCGAGACGGCCTCGGTCATCTATCGACGGGCGCTCGACGAGGACCTGCTGCCGGGTCGCTCCATCGAGGGTGTCTCGACGGCCTCCGTCTACGCTGCCGCGCGACAGGCCGGCGTCCCGCGGAGCCTCGACGAGATTACCGAAGTATCGCGCGTCGAAAAGAGCGAGATCGCCCGCACGTACCGCTACGTCGTCCGTGAGCTGGGACTGGAAGTGAAGCCGGCCGACCCCGAGAGCTACGTCCCGCGATTCGCCTCCTCGCTCGAACTCTCCGACGAGGCCGAACACCGTGCGCGTCAGCTCCTCCAGAACGCCAAAGAGCAGGGCGTCCACTCCGGGAAGTCGCCGGTCGGACTGGCCGCGGCCGCCGTCTACGCCGCCGCCCTGTTGACCAACGAGAAGACCACACAGGCCGCCGTCAGCGAAGTCGCCGACATCTCGGAGGTCACCATTCGTAACCGCTACCACGAACTGCTCGAAGCAGAGCAGGACCTCCCGGTCGCGTAAGCTCGCAGTCAGTTCCGTCGCCGGGGAGAATCAGGGCTGATAACCGCGGAGATACGTTTAATTCGGTGGCCAGTTGCGTTTCCTACATGGCTACGGATTTCGGCAGTACCGACCAGAAGATGGCCGACGCCGACGACACCGACGACGAACTCGGGAGTGCCATCGACGAGTTACTGCGCACCTCCGAGAACGTCTCGCGGAGCTCACAGGAGATCAGCGACCTCGCGAACCAGCAATCGGACAATATGCGCGAGGTCGCGGGTGAGGTCTCGAACCTCTCGGCGACGGTCGAGGAGGTCGCCTCCAGCGCGAACCAGGTCCAGCAGGTCAGCGAGCGCGCCCGGGAACTGGCCGACCGCGGCCGGGACGTGGCCGACGACGCCATCGAAGCGATGGAGGCCGTCGACGACGCCAACGAGATGGTCTCCGAGGACGTCAAACAGCTCCGGGGGCGCATCGACGAGATAGACGAGATCGTCGAGGTCATCAACGACATCGCCGACCAGACGAACATGCTCGCGCTGAACGCCTCCATCGAGGCCGCCCGCGCCGGTGAGGCCGGCGAGGGCTTTGCCGTCGTCGCCGACGAGGTCAAATCGCTCGCCGAGGAGTCCCAGCAGAACGCCACCGAGATCGAACAGCTCGTCTCGAACATCAAGGCCGACACCGAGGACACCGTCGAGAGTATCGACGAGGCCAACGAGCAGGTCGAGTCCGGCATCGACCAGGTCTCAGAGACCGTCGAAATCCTGCGTGACATCGACGAGTCGGTCGAGGAGGCCGCACGCGGCGCCGAGGAAGTAGCATCGGCTACCGACGAGCAGGCCGCCTCCACCGAAGAGGTCGCGAGTATGGTCGACATGACCGCCGAGAACGCCGAGGAGGTCGCAAACGAGATCGAGGAGATCGCCGCGGCCAACGAACAGCAGACCGCGAAGATAAACGAGATCCAGACGCTTATCGACGAACGGTAGCCACAAGTCACCGGCCCCGCATCGACCCGTATGGAGACGCGCCACCGGGCTATCACCGGCGACGCCCGCGACCTGCCACTCGCCGACGACAGCGTCGAACTCGTCGTCACGTCCCCGCCCTATCCGATGATAGAGATGTGGGACGACATCTTCGGAGCCCTGGACGCCGACATCGCCGACGCGCTGAGCGCCGGCGACGGCGACCGCGCGTTCTCGCTGATGCACGACGTGCTCGATACGGTGTGGGCCGAGCTGGCGCGCGTGCTCGCACCCGGCGGCATCGCCTGCATCAACGTCGGCGACGCGACCCGCTCGCTGTCGGACGGGTTCCGTCAGTACCCCAACCACACCGAAATAACGAATCGACTGACCGATCAGGGGCTGCGCGCGCTGCCCGATATCCTCTGGCGAAAACCCACCAACAGCGGCGCGAAGTTCATGGGCTCGGGGATGGTCCCGCCCAACGCCTACCCGACGCTGGAACACGAACACATCCTCCTCTTCCGGAACGGCCGGCGCCGCACGCTCGAACCCGGCGCCGACCGGCGCTACGAGAGCGCGTACTTCTGGGAGGAACGCAACGAGTGGTTCTCGGACCTCTGGGAGCTCCCCGGCGAGACCCAGGCGATGGACGACGGGCTGCGGGACCGCTCGGGCGCCTTTCCGCTCGCGATTCCCCACCGCCTCGTCTCGATGTTCTCTGTCCGGGGCGACACCGTGCTGGACCCGTTCCTCGGGACGGGCACGACGACACTTTCGGCGATGGTCGCCGGCCGCGACTCCGTCGGCATCGAGCGCGACGCGGACCTGCTGGCGGCGCTCGACGACCGCGTCGACCGCGTCGGCGAGCGCTCCCGCCGGCTCGCCGAGGACCGCCTGGACGCCCACCGCGAGTGGGTCACGAAGCGCCGCGCCGATGGGAAGGAGCCGGGCTACGAGGCCGAACACTACGATTTCGCCGTCAACACGAAACAGGAGCGCCGCATCCGGCTCTACGCCGTCGACGACGTCGAACGGACCGACGAGGGGTACCGCGTCACTCACACCCCCGTGGAGTGACTACGGCAGGAGTCCCGCGAGCCGCTCTAAAGGGGTGTCGTCGGCCGGTTCCGGCGTCGGTTCGGGTTCGGGTTCTGGTTCCGGCGTCGGCTCGGGTTCGGGTTCTGGCTCCGGCGTTGGCTCGGGTTCCGGCGTCGGTTCTGGTTCCGGCGTCGGCTCAGGCTCCGGCGTCGGCTCCGGCGTTGACTCGGGTGTCGGCGTCTCGGTTTCAGTCGGCGATGGCGTTGACTCGGGTGTCGGCGTCCCGGTTTCAGTCGGCGATGGCGTTGACTCGGGTGTCGGCGTCTCGGTTTCAGTCGGCGACGGCGTAGCTGTGGGAGTCGCTGTTGCAGTCGGCGTCGGCGACGGCGTAGCTGTCGGCGGAGGCGTCTCAGTCGGCGATGGCGTGGCCGTCGGCGTCGGCGACGGCGTAGCTGTCGGCGACGGCGTCTCAGTCGGTGACTGTGTGGCCGTCGGTGTCTCGGTTGCAGTCGGCGTGGGCGACGGTGTTTCCGTCGGCGTCGCCGACCCGGTCACGGTGAACTCGAAGACGTCTTGACCCTCGATAGGCACGGGTTCCCCGTCGGTGGTCTCGGCGCTGGCAGTGTACGTGCCGGGGTCGAGGCGCTGGCTCGCCTCGAAGTTGCGCGGGACCTCGAACTGGGCGACGGTGTCACCGTCGGCGCTGACGGTGACTCGCACGCGGTCGTCGTTCGGGTTGCCGACCGTCAGCGTCCGGTTCTCGACGGTCGCGGTCAGACTCTGGAGCGGGGCGCCGACCGAGAGCGTGAGTTCGTCGCGGCCGGCGACCTGGACGTCGTCACCCTCGCTCGTCTCGGCCGTCAGCGTGTACGTGCCGGGGTCGAGGCCGACCGTGGTCGACTCGCCGGCGGCGAGCGTCACGGTCTGTGGATTCTCGCCGCCGGTCAGTGTCACCGTCACGGGCACGTCGTTGGGGTTCGCGAGGAAGACGCTGTCGTCGCCCGCCGACGCGAACAGACTCCGGAGTCCCTCGTCGTCGCCGTCGGCCGACTCGACGGCGCCAGCGGCGTACACCTCGATGGTCTGCTCGTTGTCGATATTTATCTCCGCGGCCGTGCCGGCGGCGTCGGCCGCTGCACGTTCGGTCTGGACCTGTATCTGCTGGACCGTGACCGTCTGGCGCTGGGTCAGCGAGAGCGCGCCCTCACCGGCGCCCTTCGCGGCCGACTGTATCTGCGTGACGCTCGCGCGCTGGGACTGAGAGATGGCGCCGGTCGCGGCGCTCTGTGCGGCGGTCTGGACCTGAACGACGCTCACCTGCTGTATCTGGACGACCGTCCCCTGGCTCGCACCCGCAGCGGCGGCCTGAATCTGGGCGACCGAGGCCGACTGACCGGCCGTGAGCGCGCCCAGGCAGGCGCCCCGAGCGGCGGCCTGAATCTGGGTGACCGACACCGACTGGCGCTGGACGAGCGCGCCCGTCGCGGCGCCCAGCGACGCCTCCTGGACCTTCTTGGGGTCCTGGTCACCCGCGCCCGCCGCACCGCCGCCGGCCGCGCCGAACGCCGCCGCCTGAATCTGGGTGACCGACACCGACTGGTTCTGTGTCAGCGAGCCGTACGCGCCGCCCTGGGCGGCCTCCTGAATCTGCGTGACGGTTACCTGCTGTGACTGTGCCGCGCCCCCAGCCGCTCCGGCGGCCGACCCGACGGCGGCCCGCTGTATCTGGGTCACGTTGACCCGCTGGGATTGGGCGACCGAGCCGTGGGCCGCGCCGTAGGCCGCCGCCTGCAGCTGTGTCACGTTCGCGGACTGGGTCTGCGTGAGCGAGCCGGCGGTGCTCCCGTAGATGGCCGTCTGCAGCTGGTCGACGTCGGCCGACTGGCTCTGGAGCAGTGCGCCGTGGCTGGCCCCGGTCGCGGCGGCCTGAATCTGCTCGACGGAGGCGTTCTGCTGCTGGCTCGCCGCGAGGCGCGCCGCGTCGATAGCTGCCTGGCGCTGTTCCTGTGTGACGGTGACGCCCTGACGCTGGGTGAGGTTGATACCGGCCTCTGCGCCCGCCGTCGCGGCGGCGCGCTCTTGCTCGGAGAGGTTCGAGGGCTGGTCGCTCTGGGTCGTATCGACCGACGCGAGCGTGTCGAGCCGGTCGCTCACGGCCTCGTAGTCGACTGGTTCACCCGCCTGGTTCCCCCCATCGACCTGCTGTGGCCCCTCGCTGCCGAGCTGGGTGGCCGACACGGCGACGACGCTGACGACCAGCAGGGCGACGAGCGCGATGGTCCGCGTCCGTGTCACGGGTCGGCCCTCCGGTAGCTCCTCAGATGGGACCGCACTCCGCTCCGGTCGCGAGACGCGTGGCGATGATTCATGACAGACGTTGCCAGACCGGTGTCAATAAAGCCGACAGACCGTTCCCCGGTCCGGTCGACCTTACGGTAGCGATAGGGTCGGTGAACCGACTGTATCCGGCCCCATGGTGAGACGCAGTGGTACGCACGGGAGGGCAGTGTCGCCGGGGCGACACCGACGGGACTTTGCCCCACATCCGCGAAAGCCGGATATGGATTTCAGTTCGTTCCGGCTGCTCGCGGCCGGTGCCGACCTCGCGATGGCGCCCCACGCGCGGGCCGACGCCGACGGTATCGAGCTGCGGATGGACTTCGCCGCCGACCCGCTCGACCAGCTGTCGGCCTACGACGGCGACCTGCCGGTGCTGGTGACCAACCGGGTCGCCTGGGAGGGCGGCGAGGCCGACGACACCGCCGCCAGACTCGACACGCTGGAACGGGCCGTCGAGTTCGACGCCGTCACCGCCGTGGACCTCGAACTCGCGGCGCTTTCGGGCGAGGGCGACTACGACGCGGGCCGTGTCGCCGACCACGCACGCGACCACGGCGCGTCGGTGGTCGTCTCGACTCACGACTTCGAGGCCACTCCCGACCGGGCTGCCATCGTCGACCGGCTCGAACGGGCCTGCGAGCACGGCGACGTCGGCAAGATGGCCTCGACTGCGGGCTCGCCCGACGACGTCCTGGCGATGCTGGGCGCGACGCGGGAACTGACGGCCGCGGGCGAGACCGTCGCGACGATGTGTATGGGCGAGGCGGGCCGGCACTCCCGGGCCGTCGCGCCGCTGTATGGCTCGCGAATCGGCTACGCACCGGTCGACCCCGCGGCCGCGACCGCGCCCGGCCAGTACGACCTGGCGACGCTGCGGTCGCTAATCGAGCAACTCGAGAGCGAGTAACGCCGAGCGCCACCGACCGGAACACCGAACCCCGGCGCGACCGTAGTGACGGGTAATGGGAGACGGCTATCCAGCGGTGCCCGACGAACTGCTCGCCGAGGGCGGCTGGGACGAACGCGTCCGCGCCGAGTCGACGGTGTTCCAGACGCCGACCTCGCGCATCGTCGGCCGAACGGTGCTGTACGACGACCAGGCACTGCGCGAGACGCTCGGTTCGGCCGGGTTCGGGGACCTGCTCGCGGGCCGGGCCGAATCGGGCGGTCGGCGCCTCGTCGAGACAGGGGCGGACGGGGGGTACTGGCGCTTCTTCTTCGCGACGGCACTCAGTTTCCGGCCGCCGTTGGCCCCCGGCATCGGTCCAGCGTCGATGCTCCCGACCGTCGTGACGGAGGCCCGGCGGACCTTCACCGACGACCTCGAGGCCCGCGGGTTCCGTGACGTACAGCGGGGCCGAAGCCAGCGAGTCCGGACCGACTCGGGCGACCGCGCCCGGCTCGCGAAGGTAACAGCGAGCTATCCCCTCGACGTCGGCGCGGCCGACCGGCTGGCTATCGAGGGCTGGCTCGGCGTCTGGCACGGCAGCGGCTTCCGCATCGCCGGCGGTGCCTACCCCGTGGGCGGGCTGGACGACCTGCTGGCCGAGACGCCCGAAAGCGAGCGTCCCGAGACAGACCCGAACGGGTTCCGGTCGGAGCTGCTGGACCTGGTTCGAGCCGTAAAGTAACCTATCGGCCGTAGGTGAGCCGCGTCGCGACGTCGTCCAGCCGCCGTTTCAGGCCGCCGAGCCAGGCGGCTGGGGAGACCCGCCGGGCGTCCTCGTCGGCGACCTCGATGGCGGCATCCGTGTCGGGACCCGCGCTGTCACCGCCCGCGGCGTCGACGACCGTGCTCATGCCACAGCGGCCACAGCTCTCGGTCTGTTTGCCCATACGAGATACTGTAGCTGTGCTGACGTGAAAAGCGTTGGTGCCGGCCGACGTGACAGCTGACCGGAGTTTTAGGGTAGCCGGGGTCGATGGGTATCGTATGAGCGACGTGGACGAGCGAGCGGCGGTCCCCACGTGGGACGACGACTACCTCCAGCGGGTCGGCGACCGGCTCGCTCACGCCTACGACGTGGACCGGGACCGCGAGGTCCGTGGCGAGCGATTCGACCTCTACGGGCGCCTCACCGTCGAGAGCCAGAAGCAGTTCCTCCACCGGTCGCTCAACTGGGCCAACTACGAGACGGCCGAGCACCTGTTCGCCCGGCGCGCTGGGGGCGTCTCGCGGGCCGACCTCGACGCGCTGGTCGAGCTGGGTCACGCACTGGCCGACGGCTGGATCGACGCCGACGAACAGCACCGCGGCACCGAGTTCACGTTCGCGCTGGTGGTGCCGTCGATTCCCGGGGCAGTCAGTGAGCACGTCGCCGGCTTCCGGGACCGGACGCTGCTGAAGTTCGGCTACTACGGTGACTACGAGGTGAATCTCGTCGTCGTCGCCCCCGAACGCGAGCAGGTGGTGGCGAGCCGGGAGGCCGACAGCGCGGCCGCCTTCGACTTCTGGGACGCCTACGACCCGAACGCGGCCGGCTTGCTGAGCCGGGTCCGGGGATGGCTGCGGTAGTCTCATACTGGTGGCTGTACGTTCCTAAAGATTTTCGCCACCCCGGGTGGCGAATTAGGCGTTTGGTACAGCCACCAGTCTCAGTCGTCGGCGGGCACGCCGGTGGGCTCTTCGCGGACGTCGCGGATGTTCCGGTAGCCGATACCCACGAGCGACAGGGCCAGTCCCACGAGAACCAGCGCGAGGATAATCTGGACGGCGACCGAGAGGCGGGCGACGATGCCCGCGCTCTCGGCGAACCCGCCCAGGACGAACTGCTGGTAGAGGTTCTGGTACAGGGCGAGATACAGCAGCGCACAGACGGTGACGACGGTCATCAGCGCCATCGGGACGCCGGTACTGACGAGCTGTTTACTGTCGTCCCAGTTGGCCAGCCACACCGTGGCGGTCAGCAGCGCGAGCGCGGCCAGCAGCTGGTTCGCGCCGCCAAACAGCGGCCAGAGACTCGCCCAGGAACCGCTGGCGACCAGCGCGTAGGCGATCAGACACTGCACGGCGGCGTTGGCGTAGCGGTTGATACCGATGGACTGGACCGACCGCACGGCGTCGCTGGTCGCGTCGGGCGTGCCGACTATCTCCTCGGCCATGTAGCGGCCCAGCCGGACCGCCGTGTCAGTCGAGGTCAGCAGGAAGCTCACCAGGACGAGCGCCATGAACGGCGCGCCGTACCGGGTCGGGATGCCGAAGCTCGTCAGCATGATGGCGCCGCCGGAGGCGAAGTTCGGCAGCGCGCGGCCGATACCGCCGCCCGCGGTGACGCCGGCGATCGCGACGGTCCCGAGCGCGACAGTCGCCAGTAGCCCCTCGCCGAGCATCCCACCGTAGCCGATGGCGCGGGCGTCGGACTCCTTGTTGAGCTGTTTGGCCGTCGTCCCCGAGGAGACCAGCGAGTGGAACCCGCTGATGGTGCCACAGGCGATGGTGACGAACAGCAGGGGAAAGAGTGGCAGGCTCGCAGTGCCCATGAAGCCGTAGTAAGGCTCCAGCGAGATGGTCAGGGGCTGAGCGGCGGTGCCGAAGACGGTACCGACCATGATGGCCAGCAGGGCCCCGCCGACCCCGGCGTACAGCAGGAACGAAGAGAGGAAGTCACGCGGTTGCAACAGCGTCCACACCGGGAGCACCGACGCGATAGCCGCGTAGACGAGGACGACCGGAATCCACGCGGCGGTGTTCGCCCCGAGCGTCCCCGCAGCGGGCACCAGCGAGGCCAGTCCGGACCCGAAGAGGACGGTGGTCCCGGCGGGGTAGGCGCCGGCCTCTGCGGCCGGGAACAGCGCGATAGGGTAGGTGATGCCGACCCAGACGCCGACGAAGACGGACGTGACGAACACCGCCGTGCCGGGCAGGAAGGGGAGGTCGAGCTGGTAGAGATACACTCCGAATATCAGCGCCAGCGCGATGTAGACGAAACTGGCCGTCGCGGCCGCCGGGTAGGCGTTGAACACGATGGCGACGACCAGGGCGAACACCGCCACCACGAGGATGATAGTGAGGAAGGCGAACCACAGCAACATGTTCTTGCCGCGCTCGCCGACGTACTCGCCGATGATGTAGCCGATCGACTTGCCCTCGTGGCGCAGGCTCCCCGACAGCGAGACGAAGTCGTGGACCGCCCCCATCAGCGGGTTGCCGATGGCGATCCACAGCAAGGCGGGCACCCACCCCCAGACGACGCCGGCGGTGATGGGGCCGACGATCGGCGCCCCACCGGCGATGCTGGAGTAGTGGTGGCCCAGCAACACCGGCTTCTTCGAGGGGACGTACTCCTGTCCGTCCTCGTACTTGTGGGCCGGTGTCTCGTTGTCGTCGTCGAGTTCGACGAACTGTGAGAGGTACCGTGAATAACCGATGTATCCGATACTGAACGTCAGCAGCGTGGCGGCGACGAGCCAGAGTACCTGTACCATGGTAATGGTCCTCACCAAATGTGTCGTTCAGTATGTATTTAATTATTATGGACATTTATTTCCCACGGGCGGTCGACAGGCCCGTGGGACGAGACACGGCTGGCCGAGCTCAGGTCACCGGCGGCTCGACGGCCGTCTCGAGGTCCAGCTCCGCGACGAGTGCATCCAGTAGCTCGGTTCCGTCGACGCCCGCGCGTCGTTCGAGCACCGCGACGACCGGCCGGTCGAACTCCGCGTGGATGCGGCCGAGGCGGGCCTGCTCGGCCTGCCGGCGCTCCCGGAGGTAGGTCCCACCGGTGCCGGTCTCGCCCGCCTCGGGCGCGGGTGCGACCTTGTTCACCACGAGGCCACCGACCGAGAGGTCGGCCTCGCGGAGTTCCTCGATGGCTCGCCTGGACTCCGCGATAGAGAGGTCGTCGGGGTTGAGCACCAGAACGAAGGTCGCCTGCTCGGCCAGCACTCGGCCGGCAAAGTCGAAGGTCTCCTTGCGCTCGGTGAGGCGCTCGATGATGGGGTCCTCGTCGAGCGTCGCGCGGGCCTCGCTGTCCCCGATGGCGGCCTTCTCGAAGAGGTCGACGCTCTCGCGGCGTTTCTGGCGCAGCCGGTCGACCCACGACTCGAGCAGGTCCGGGAGCGCGAGCAGGCGCAGCGTCCCACCGGTCGGCGAGGTGTCGAAGACGACGCGGTCGTAGTCGTCACTCGACCGCATCACGTCGATGAACCGGTCGAACAGCGCGGCCTCGTAGGCGCCCGGCGTCCGGTGGGCGAGCTCGATCTGCCGGTCCAGCTCGTTGACGATGGCGGGGCTCACCTGGTCCGACATCGCCCGCCGTATCTCGCGCATATGCCGGTCGACCTCCGCGTCGGGGTCGAGTTCCATCGCCGAGAGCCCGTCGTACCCCTCGACCGGCGTGGGGTCGTCGTCGAAGGATTGCCCGAACACGTCGGCGGTGCTGTGGGCCGGGTCGGTCGAGACCAGCAGGGTTTGCTGGCCCGCGCGAGCGCACTGGACGCCGTAGGCGCTGGCGACAGTGGTCTTGCCGACGCCGCCTTTCCCGCCGAAGAAGACGAATCGGTCCATCTCAGAAGTGGTACTGCTGGCCCTTGCGCTCGACGAGCGATTCGCGGTCCCAGAGGCGGCGTTCCCACTGGACGAACTCCTCGGCCAGATACGGGAGCAGTTCGGCCGTGTAGTACGACACCGGGCTCGGAATGCCGAAGGCGTCGGCGAAACACGCAAACAGGAACACGTCGGTCGTGTCCTCGGCCTCCTTCTCGATTTTCTCGTGGGCCGGATGTTCGACCATCCCGTGGTAGAGCCCGTGGAGCCACTCCTCTAGGCCCTCGAGATACGCCGAGATGCGGCTTTCGAGCGACATCGTCAGCACGCACAGCCCGTGGTACCCGGCGAGCGCTCGAAGGCCATCGACTCACCGCAGTCGGGACAGTCCGGCGTCCGGTCGCCCTCGACGTCGGTGTCGGGACTCCGCTGGTCGCAGTCGTCACACCAGTAGGCCCCGTCCGGTGCTTCCGTCCCATCGCCGCGGTGGGTGGACTGATTTGATGCCTGCAGGAGTTTCGTTACCGTTGACAGGACGCTCATGTGTAGTCGCACTGTCGAAACTCAAATAAATGTTTGTGAGGGTCCAATCGCTACCGCGCGAGCAACGGCAGGGCGAGGACGACGACGGCGAGAAACCCCGCGACCAGCCCGTAGACGAGTCGGCCAAAGCGCGCGTCGACCGGTATCTCGCGCCGGAAGGCGGGTCGTTCATACGGATTGTTGTAGCTGTGTACCGGTGACCGCTCCGGGTACCGGTACGAGACTACAACAATCCGTATCGGTCCAGACGTAGCGGTGGTACGCGACGACCGCGACGGCGGCCGTGGTCGCACTCGCGACGCCCAGCCCGACCGGGAGCGAGGCGCCGAGTTCCATCACGTACAGCGGGCCGACGGCGAAACTCACAGCGAACCCGAGGCAGCTGACGACGAGGAAGGGCACCGGGTCGACGGTGACCCCGTCGCTGTTGTGTACCATCGACGGGCGTAGGGCCGGGAGCCATATCAACTCGTCTTCGCGCCGGCCCGACCGTCGGGCCGGTATCACGTGTTCGGAAGATATAGGGGCGTCCCCGCTAGATTCGGGGAGTATGACCGATACCGGACGCAAGCGACCGTGGCTCGCCGCGCTCCTCGCGTTCATCTACCCCGGCCTGGGCCACGTCTACCTCCGGGAGTGGCTGCGGGCCATCCTGTGGTTCGGGCTCGTGCTCAGCTCGACGACGCTGCTCATCGAGGAATCCGTGATGGCGCCGCTGAGCGACGGGATATCCGTCGATGCACTCCTGACCGTCTCGGGGAATATCCCGGTCGAGGCGTCGGTGGTGCTGTTCGTCATCACCGTCCTCTCGATGGTCGACGCGTTCTACATGGCCACGCGGGGGAACGTCGAGACCGAGGTCGTCGAGGGGACGAAGTGTCCACACTGCGGGAAGGAACTCGAGGACGACCTCGACTTCTGTCACTGGTGTACGACGAAGCTGGACGGGCCCGTCGAGCCCGAACAGTAGCGCCGAACCGGTTATTTCTCGATGATGCTCTCTTCGATTTTCTCGCCGAAGTGCGTCGCCGTGTCCTCGTAGTGGACGAGTAGCTCGTCGCCGACCTCGAGGTCGGTGACCGCTTTGCGGCCGTCGCGGCTGTGGACCTTGATGGTCTCGGCGTTCTGGAGCAGCGTCTCGATGCGGTCGCCCTCTGCGGTCTCGGCCTGGACCCGGAACATCGGGCGCTTCTCTATCTTCGCGCGGCCGACGATGGCCTCGCGGGTGTGGCCCTGCTCGTCCACTATCTGGACCTCGTCGCCGGACTGCAGCTCCGAGAGGTACTTCGTCCCGCCGTCGGGCGTGCGGACGTAGGCGTGGACCGCGCCGGCGTTGACCCGGAACGGCCGTGAGGCGACGTAGGGCGATTCGGCGGTCTCGGCGTGGACGAAAAAGAGGCCACGGGCCATCGAGCCGACGAGCATCCCCTCGTCGTGGTCCATCAGGTTGCCCGTGTCGATACAGACCCGGTCGGCCGAGCCGGTCTGCTCGATAGCGGTGACGGTGGCGTACTCCAGTTCGACGCTCTCGCGGCCGGCCTCGTCACGCACCTCGACGGTCTTGCGTATCTCGTCGACGTCGTCCGTATCGAGCAACACGCCGTCGACGCCCAGCTCCAGCGTCTCGTAGGCGGTTCGGGCGTCCTCTGCGGTCTGGACCCCGGTGATGAGGTCGGTCTCCTCACCGACCCGGGCGATGAGGTTCTCCAGCGGGATGATCTGCCAGTCGTCGCCGATGACGATGGTGTAGTCGGCTTCCGCGGCGACGGCCTCGGCGAAGGCCTCGTAGTCCTCGTCGAAGATGCGGACGTAGCCGCCGTCGGGCGCCGTGCCGTTGCGCCGCAGCGCAGAGAGGTCCGCAGAGCCGGAGAAGTCGGTCGGGAGGTCGACGGTGCCGTCGCCCTCGCCGTCCTTCCCGACGATGGTCGCGTCGGCGGTGGATTCCTCGTCCTCGCCCTCTGCCTCCATGACGTGGACGTCGCCGTTGGCGAACGCGGCCACGTTGACCTCGCCGAGCTCCCGCACTTTCTCGACGTCGCTCTCGTCGACCAGTACCCAGTCCACGCCGGCCTCCAGCCCGGCGGTGATACGTCGTCTGCGTGTCTCCCAGTCGCCGACGTCGCTGTCGGCCTTGAGCCAGACGGTTCGTGTCATACGCCCACGTGTGCGACGGTAGGGCTTGAACGTGGCGGAACCCCAGCAGTAGTTGAAATAAGCCAGAACAACTGCGACAGTTACGCGACTGCAAACAACGTCTGGGGAGTCGTCCAGCCAGAAAGGGGTGACTGGCTATCCATAGGTCGATTAGCGGTAGTGATTCCGACCAAGAAAGGAGGTCAGGCCTCGACGGCCAGCCCGGCCTCGGCCAGTGCGTCCTCGGCGTCCGCGTCGTCGTGGACGACGCTCGCGACCGCGCGTGCAATCTTCTCCGGTTCGTCGTGCTGGAAGATGGACCGGCCCATCGACACGCCCGAGGCGCCGGCGTCCATGGCGCCCCTGACCATATCGAGGGTGTCCTCGTCGGTGCCCTTCGAGCCGCCGGCGATGACGACCGGCAGCGAGGTCGATTCGACGACGTGCTGGAAGCTCTCGGCGTCGCCGGTGTAGCCGGTTTTCACGATGTCCGCACCGAGCTCCTCGCCCAGACGGACGGCGTGGCCGACGGCCTGGTTGTAGTCGTCGGCCTCGGGGTCGATGTCGGGGCCGCGGGCGTAGGTCATCGCCAGCACCGGGAGGCCGAACGCTTCAGCCTCACCAGTCAGTTGCGCGAGCTGTTCTATCTGTTCGCGTTCGTGGACGCTCCCGACGTTGATATGCAGCGA
>Ga0306899_1000082_pt1 | contig 57495 bp, 57 predicted proteins | sample AntRauMFilla3764_FD_190407 | JGI IMG/M metagenome (GOLD analysis project Ga0306899, IMG submission 190407) | Saline lake microbial communities from Rauer Islands, Antarctica - Metagenome Filla 3 #764 (v2) (version 2) | ecosystem: Environmental > Aquatic > Non-marine Saline and Alkaline > Saline ... | reverse complement strand
AATGCACTTTTTCTAATGGTTTTTTTGTGGTGAAATTGATTGAGTCTGAGAACTTCAACAGCTATGACATTATTAATAGAAAAATTTGGTGTTCTGTTTCCGTTTAGCTCATAGGTGATATCTGTATGCCCTGTCGATTTTAAATACGCTAAGACATTTTTTTCCTCTCTCTTCAAATCTTTTTTAGGATTTTATCTCCTTTCTAATTTTAGATTTAATCTGGCTTAAAATGATAAGAACGGCAATAATAGGAATGGTTCCAATGAAAAGTGAAGAGGTTTCCTCTCCGCTAATAAGTTTGAAAATGATAAGACCTAAAAAGACTACCCAAATGAAAAAAATTATGTAAAAAATTATACTCAAAATATTAAGCTTTTTCTTTAAATCTTGTTGTGAAGGCTTTTGGTTTTCATCCATATTATGTCATTTAGATTTTCTCGAAAGTTAATAAACTCTGTTCTCCAGAATCATCGTCTTCATCTATTAATTCAATTTTGCTTGGATTAGCAAAAGCATCAACAAGCCAATCTTCGTCTAGTTCCTCCAACACATCACTTTCTTCAATATCGATTTCAAACACCAGCTCATCGTCATCAATTTCAGCCAGCCAATCCCCTGTAAACGTATCACCAGAAGCTAAATTTTCTACGAAAATAGTATTATCAGTATTGAATGTGAATCTATAGTCTTCATAAATTAGTGTTTGATCTTCTCCATCATCATTGATGTAAGTTATAATCCTGAACTCCCCTGAAGTTATGAAAGTAATAAATTGTTGTAATCTTGAAGAGTTATTATCATCAAAAATGCTTGGATTAAAACACTCTGAATCAAGATTTTGAATTGCAGCGTTGAGCTCTAAATTGGAGGTTATAGATTCGTTTTGCCCCTCAATGAAAATATTAATGGGATAAATGATTTGATAAAAACTATTATTTAGTTTTAAACTTTGTGTTAAGTTATAAAGCTGAGCTCGGTTTTGAATGGTTCTACTGTTGGTAAATCCATTATTGGCATCAAAAATATTAATATTAAGAGGGTAATTATAATCCAGGCAATTAATTTCGGTGCTTCCTTCTATGCCTGCATTTACAGCTTCAAATTCAGCTTGGTTTTCAACTGAGATCAATTCGTAATTTGGTAAAGAAACATCTACAGGGAACGTGATATCAATCTCATAGTCATTTGGAATGTCGGTTAGCTCGTCAATCAAATTTTGGTAATCGTCAAATTCAGTAATAGTAAAAGTGGTTTCAGAATTCAAAATCACCTCAAAAGGGAACTCAAGTCTAAGACTATTTGTATTGTCTATAAAATCATCAAAAGCTGTAGGGTTTTGCGTAAGTCTTGAGATAAGATTACTCAGCTCACTTTGGCTGGATAAACTTGTAGTGTCTTCAACTTGTTCAAAAAATTCTTCATCCTGACAACTAGCAAGTAGAACTATTATCAAAATGAAATAAAGTTGCTTCATTGTTTGTAAATTTATAAAAACCCTTTTATATAAAACAAATATGATTCATTTTACCCTAAGTATGTGGTAGGGTAAAATTATATTAAATTGTTTTATTACTGTACAGAGTATTGCATATTTAGCCCATGGAAAAAAATCTAGCCGATAATGTCTGCGATGAAAAAGTATATGAACGTGTTTATAACAGTTACTCAGAGGTTATAAATAATTATTTTTATTACAAATTTGGCAACCAAGAAATGGCTGAAGAATCTGTGCAAGAGGCTTTTATTAAGTTATGGGAAAATTGTAAAAAAGTACCCTTAGCAAAAGCTAAATCTTATCTATACACTGTTGCCAATAACTTGTCGTTAAACAGATATAAACATAAAAAAGTTGTTTTGAAGTATGCTAAGACTGTTCCTCAGCATACAGAGGATAAACAAAGTCCAGACTATAAAATGGAGGAGGAGGAGTTTAAAGTCAAACTAGAGAAGGCCATTCAAGACCTATCGGAAAAACAACGAACGGCCTTTTTACTTCACCGTATCGATGAAAAATCTTACAAGGAAATTGCAGAAATCTTAAATATAAGTGTGAAAGCTGTGGAGAAGAGAATGCAAAAGGCTCTAGAAAGCCTCAGAGAAAAAATAGAAGCCTTTAAGTAGGGTAGGAAGCAATTGAAGTGTTATAGTTATAGAACCAAATTCGATGAAAAAAAAATACAATTTAGCCGACTGGCTTGATAACAAAATAGACGATCAGTCCATAGAAGATGTGAGTGGGTTTGACACCCTTAAAAAGATTAAATATTATTCAGGCTGGTTAGAAAAGCCAGATTTCAATAAAGATAAAGTTCTTGAAAATTTAAAAAGTACAAGGACAACTAAAAAGAAAAAATTCAATTGGTCTATTGCCGCTTCTATTTTAATCATCTTAGGGATTTCTTCGCTTATCTTTATATTATCTGTCAAAGATTTTACTTCACAGATCAATTCTCAAGAAACGGTCTTATTGCCAGATGATTCAAAAGTTATTTTAGCTCAAAACAGTAAGTTCCAGTTTAATAATTGGTTCTGGAATTTTGACAGAACAACCAAACTCAACGGACAAGCCTACTTTGAAGTTGCTAAAGGAAAAACATTTACTGTGAAAACCAATTCTGGAAAAGTAAAAGTTTTAGGAACTCGCTTTGACGTAAAATCAAGAGATTCGATTTTTAAAGTAGTTTGCTACGAAGGTTCTGTAAAAGTAATTTTTAAAAATGAAGAAAACATACTTAAGAAAGGCCAGTTCATTACCTATCAAAATGGAAAAAAATTAGAGCAGAGTAATATTTACAATGAAAAACCAGAATGGGTTTCCAAAACCCATCAATTCAAAGGTGTAAGTCTCTCTGAAGTCATGCAGCAGCTTGAACAAGATTATCAAATTGAAGTAGATATAACCCAAGTTACTGAAGACAAAAGATTTTCAGGTACATTGCCCTCAGATAGTTTGTCTCTTGCTTTGGACATTTTGAGTAAAACTTATCAAATGAATTTCTCAGTCATCAACGAAAATAAATTTATTTTTGTTGATGATGATCAAGAATAAATTTAGGCTCAACTCTTTTTTTGTAGTTATTCTGATTTTAATTAGCTACAATATGCAAGCTCAATCTCAAGAAAAGATTGAGCTTGTTGTATTGCTCAATGAATTTGAAGATGAATATGCGGTTAGCTTTAACTATTTATACGAAGATTTAGTAAACACTGAAGTGATAAGGCCTTCAAGAACTAATTCTCTTACAGAAGCTTTAGATTTTATAAGTAATCAATTCCCATTAGAATTCACCTCTATTTCAGAAAGTAGTATTTCTGTCAATTACAATAAAACAGTTCACTGCCTTAGTTTTTATAATGCCAGAACGAGAAAATCGATACCTGGTGTTGAAGTTATCTATGATAATCAAACTTTAGGCTATTCCAACCCAATGGGTAGAATCTTTATCGATGAATCTATAAATGCGGTTGAACTTCAGTTTGCTCATCCCAACTATTACGATACTGGGGTAGATTCCTCAATTCAAAATATAGACTCCTGCAAAACGTTCTATTTGTTTCCAGAAATCGAACTCGATGAAGTACTGATCAAGGAATACCTCACGAAAGGGATTTCTCTCAACCCTGACAATAGTTTGAAAATAATACCTCAGGAATTTGGGGTTCTTCCGGGACTTATCAATGCAGATGTTTTGCATAGCCTGCAATATGTCCCAGGAATTGTAAATACCGATGAAACTATCGCTCAAATAAATGTCCGCGGTGGAACTCATGATCAAAACCTGGTATTATGGAATGGCTCAAGAATGTACCAAACTGGTCATTTCTTTGGTATGATATCGGCGATAAACCCGTTGATCAACCATAAAATAAAAGTCATCAAAAATGGAAGTTCAGCCTTTTACAATGAGGGAGTTTCTTCCGTCATTGATATTTCTTCGCGAGAACACTCACAAGAATTTGATCGTAACTTACAGCTGGATTTTTTAAGCGCCAACGCTTATGCTTTGCTGGAGCTAAATAGAAAATCCAATCTACAGGTGGCTTTAAGACGATCCTTGACAGATGTCTGGGAATCTCCAACCTACAATGGATTTACAGATAAAGTTTTCCAGAATACCGAAATTCAGGATCTTCTACAGGGCGATAACAACAGGACCACAACACATCAAGAATTGCAGTTTTTTGATGTATCACTCCAGTACGATTATGAATTTGACTCTGGAGATAAATTAAATTTTGATGTTCTGGCCATCCAAAATGAACTCACCTTCGATGAAGTTTTAGAAACTACCCAAGAGCAAAAGCGAAACGATTTTAAACAAGGAAATTTTCTAGCCAACCTGACTTATAAAACGGATTGGAGTGATAAGCACTCCAGTTCCATTGCTTTTAATGCCTCGTTTTACGAACTCGAAGCTTTCAATCAATCCGTCCTGTCTAATCAGGAATTGTTGCAAACCAACCAAGTGGTTGATCTCAAATTTAGTCTTAGGGATTCTTACCGATTTTCAGAACATTTTACTTTAAATAGTGGATATCAATTTAGCGAAGTTGGAGTTACAAACAACAGTGCAGTTACTTCTCCAGAGGTCATCCTAAGAGCGAAAGAAGTGCTCAGAACACATTCTGGGGTTGGTGAGTTGACCTACATTTCCAAAGACGAAAAGGTAATGACTCGCGTAGGAGTAAGAGCCAATTATTACACTGGTTTTGATGATGTAAGGTGGGAGCCAAGATTCAATTTTAGTTATCAGGCTAATCGCTATTGGCGATGGAATCTGCTTGGAGAGATCAAAAATCAGACACTTACACAAGTCATCGATCAGCAACAGGATTTTCTTGGAGTAGAGAAAAGGCGCTGGGTAACTGCCGATGAAGAAAATTTCCCAATTATCAACAACAAGCAAATCGAGGTTGGTTTCAATTTTAATAAAAAAGGCTGGTTGTTGCAGGGTAGCTTATATCACAAAATAGTCGAAAGCATTTCATCTGGTAGTCAGGGATTCCAAAATCAGTTGGAATTTTTACAAATCAACGGAGACTATGAAGTGACAGGCTTTGAGGTGTTAGTTCAAAAACGCATCCATGATTTCAACTTTTGGGTAAACTTTTCTGTGATGGAAAACACCTATGATTTCAATAACTTTTCGCCTCAGCAATTCGCCAATAATTTTGAAATTACCCAGAGCTCAGCTTTTGGTGCGAGTTTTACTACAGATCAATTGAAGTTATCACTCGGAGGTCGTTATTTTGCTGGAAGACCTACTACAGAGATAGATTTTCAAAATCCTATTTTAACTCCAGAAACCAATCCAAGACTAAACTTTTTAAGTCCTAACGAGAGTAATCTTGAAGATTACCTTCAAATCAATTTTACGGCTACTTATCAATTTCAGCTTTCGAAGTCTTTGATCAGAACAGGGTTTAGCATTTTGAATCTGCTCAACAGCAATAACCTTACGCAACAATTCTTCAGGCTCGACGACTCCAATTCCTCTGTGGAAAATGTAAGAATCCAAAGCCTGGAGTTGACGCCAAATGCCTTTATTTCAATTCAATTTTAAAACTTGATTGTTTTTTTCACTTTCTTCTGAATTTGTTACCGTTCATCTTAAACATTCTACGACTCATCAAAAACTTCAGAATAAAACTAGACTTCCACTTTACTTTTGGATTGAACTTAAAACCTAAAAGTCATGAAAAATTTAGTAAGATTAGCTCTAATGCTTGTAATGTTTAGTTATCAAAATCTAACTGCTCAAGAAAAAACAACACTCATCGTAGAGTTTGAAAACATTGAAAATGTATCTGGAACTCTGTATATCGGAGTTTTCGAGAAAGAAAATTTTCTCAAGAAACCAATTTTTGGTAAAAGTATTGATGTGAAAAACTCATCTCATAAGATTGAGTTTAAAGATTTGGATCACGGAGTTTATGCTGTTTCTGTTTTTCAGGATCTGAATGGCAACAGAACAATGGATGCGCAGAGCAACGGAATGCCAACGGAGCCATGGGCAATGTCTGGAACTCCAAACCCTATGGCTGCACCAATTTGGGAAGAAGTAAGCTTTCAATTTGATGATAAAAATAAAGCAGTAAAATTGAAGATTTAAACCTCAATCCATTTTCATAAGTAAAGCCTGATGAAGAAAGACTTCAGCATCAGGTTTTTATTTGTTTTTGTTGTTAGAATAGTCAAAGTTTTTCTTATTTTTGCCCTCCTTAAATTTTATATAAAAAAGTGATTATGACATTTGATGTGTTGATAGAAATTCCAAGAGGAAGTAGAAATAAATATGAGTACGATTTCGATTTAAAGCAGATACGTTTTGATAGAATGTTACATACATCTATGATGTACCCAGCAGATTATGGTTTTGTACCAGAAACTTTGGCGCTGGATAATGATCCTATAGATGTTTTAGTATTGTTCACAAACCCTGTAGTTCCTGGGTGTGTTGCCAAAGTAAGACCTGTGGGCGTTTTGAACATGTCTGATGAAAAAGGTCCTGATGAAAAAATTATATGCGTGCCTGTTGCAGATCCAATGGGAGACGATGTTCATAAATTTTCAGATTTGAATCCTCATACTATTAAGGAAATTGAGCATTTCTTCAGAACTTATAAAGACTTGGAGAACAAAGAAGTAATCATTGGGAACTGGGGAGATGAAAAGGAAGCCCAAGAACTAGTGGATAAAGCTATTGCTAGATATAAAGAAAGCGATACGGTTACTCATAATTTTAGTTTATAGTAACAACGCTTAACCTAAACAAAAAAGCCACTTTATTGAAGTGGCTTTTTTAGATTACAAAACATTCAAAAATAGATTTCAAATTCTTATTTTTGCTGAAATTCAGAAGAAATTATGTTCGATAGTTTAAGTGATAAGTTAGATAAGGCCTTTCATGTCTTAAAGGGGCACGGTCAGATAACAGAGGTAAATGTAGCAGAGACACTTAAAGAAGTGCGGAGAGCCCTTGTGGATGCCGACGTCAACTTTAAAACTGCCAAAGAATTTACCAACACAGTTAAAGAAAAAGCTTTAGGTCAAAACGTACTTAAAAGTCTTAAGCCTAATCAGCTTATGGTTAAGATCGTCAAGGACGAATTAACCGAGATGATGGGTGGTGATGCAGAAGGTATTGACCTGTCTGGAAATCCAAGTGTCATCTTAATGTCAGGCCTTCAAGGGTCTGGTAAAACCACTTTTTCTGGTAAGCTTGCTAATTTTCTTAAAACTAAAAAAACCAAAAAGCCTTTACTTGTTGCCTGTGATGTATACAGACCAGCTGCAATCGATCAATTGCATGTGGTAGGTGAGCAAATAGGGGTTGAGGTGTTTTCTAACAAAGAAGAGAAAAACCCAGTTACAATTGCAGAAGCTGCTATAGCTCACGCCAAGCAAAACGGGCATAATGTTGTGATTTTGGATACGGCTGGTCGCTTGGCTGTTGATGAAGTGATGATGAACGAAATATCCGACATCTACAAAGCTGTTCAGCCACAGGAAACTTTGTTTGTTGTAGATGCCATGACAGGTCAGGATGCAGTGAATACTGCAAAAGCCTTTAACAATGTCCTCGACTTTGATGGTGTTATTTTGACCAAACTTGATGGTGATACTAGAGGTGGTGCTGCTATTTCTATTAAATCTGTAGTCAATAAACCTATTAAGTTCATAGGTACCGGTGAAAAAATGGATGCTATTGATGTGTTCTATCCTTCAAGGATGGCAGATCGTATTCTGGGTATGGGTGATGTTGTGTCTCTTGTTGAAAGAGCTCAGGAGCAATATGATGAAGAGGAAGCTAGAAAGATTCAAAAGAAAATTGCTAAAGATAAATTCGGTTTTGATGATTTCCTGAAACAAATTCAGCAAGTCAAAAAAATGGGTAGCATGAAAGATTTGATGGGTATGATTCCTGGTGCTGGAAAAATGATGAAAAACATGGATATTGATGATGATGCCTTCAAGCACATAGAAGCCATGATTCATTCTATGACTCCGCTAGAAAGGGAAAATCCTACCAGCATTAATGCTAGCCGTAAAAAAAGAATAAGTAAAGGTTCTGGTACAACAGTCCAGGAAGTCAATCAACTTTTGAAGCAATTTACCCAAATGAGCAAGATGATGAAAATGATGCAAGGTGGCGGTGGAAAGAAGATGATGCAAATGATGAAAAATCTTCAGTAAAAGAAATTTTTCACAATTTAATGTTTGCAAGAATCTATTGTTCCTCAGTAGATTCTTGTTCTATTTTCCACTCTTGGTAACTGGTTAAATCTTTGTCAACGAGTCTAATTACAAAACCAAAAACAGTCAAATCATCCAGGTAACCCACAAAAGGGATAAAATCTGGAATAAGATCTAGTGGATTGATAATATAAAGAGCAGTAAAAATCATCGCTGCCAGAGTTTTCCAGGGTGTTTCAGGGTAATTCTTCTGCTTGACATCCTTTAAAAATTGAAACATCAGAATAATCTTATCCTTATATTTCTTCCAATCCGGATGATTTATTTTTGCAAATAGTTGATCTTTTTTGTCGAGTACAACATCAAAATCAGTTTCTGAAACAGATTTGATGCCATCCTTTACAAAGTTTTCATCAACTTTATTCTGTGTTTTCTTCCCTAATACTTTCATTTAATTTTTTTTCAGCTTCAGATTCAAACTCTCCATATTCTTTTTTATAAATCATAACTACCAATAAAAATAAGGATAATAACAATGGTCCAAAAATAAGACCTATAAATCCAAATAATGGAACTCCAATAATAACTCCAATTAAGGTAATAAGAGGGTGTTCATTTGCCATTTTCTTAAGAACGAGAAGTCTTACAATATTATCTGAAGAACCCACTACAATTAGTCCATAAGCCAATACACCTATAGCTCCAAAGGTATCACCTTGATAATACATCAACAAGGTGACAGGTATAAATCCTATCGCAGTTCCTATAAATGGAATCATGGAGCCAATGGTTGTAATTACAAACCAAAACATAGCTTCTGGAACTCCAAATATCCAATAACCGATCAATGAAATTATTCCTTGAAACAGGGCTACCATAGGAATACCAATAGCATTGGCTTTCACTTTTTTCGCAGATTCGGAGCCTATTAGCTTCAGGTTTTCTACATCTATGGGAATATAAGTTTCCATAGAGATGGTTAGTTTTTTTTCATTCAGAAGCATGTAATACAAAAGGAAGTACATTATACTTACGGCAATAAAAATTTCAAAGGTGCCTCCAGCAAGACCTTGAAGATTACTGGAAAGCCAATCTGTTACCGCTGAGCTATCTATTTTATCGCTGATTTTATAACCGCTAATTTCTTCAAGTTGGACAAGCTGCGCTTTTGCCGCTTCTACCACTTTTTCAGAATTCTTTATGGCTTTGCTCACTTTTGAAGAGAGCATAAGAATGATACTGAGCACAGGGACTAAAATCAAAATAAATGAGCCTAGCATCAAAACACTTACGCTTAATGTAGCATTCCAGCCCTTTTTTAGCATTTTCTGCATTAAGCCTTTCAGTAATACATAAAAAGTGATTGCTCCTAAAACTCCGGAGATGTAGGGCAGAATTTCACTAAAAATAAGCCATCCCAAGGATACAATAATCAAGAGGATAAAGAGTTGCCTTACTAGTCTTGGCGTAAGTTTTTCCATTTTTACTTAGCAAAAATTTGGCTCGTATCTTTAAAGCTTTTGAACTCAAGGGCATTGCCACTGGGATCTTTAAAGAACATAGTTGCTTGTTCTCCTGGTTTTCCTTCAAACCTGATGTAAGGTTTGATTACAAATTCAATCTTATTTTGTTTTAACCGATCAGCGAATTCGTGAAAAGCTTCCCATTCTAGCACAACTCCGAAGTGTGGTACAGGTACTTCATGGCCGTCAACAAGACTAAAAGCGTCTGGGTTTGGCTGATGGTTTTTGTCTTCATGAATCACAAATTGATGTCCGAAAAAATCGTAATCAACCCAATGAGTGTCGCTACGCCCTTCTTTGAAGTTTAACGTATTTGTATAAAACGCCCTGGCTTTTTCTAGATTATTAACTGGAACTGCTAAGTGAAACGGGTTTAGTGAGGACATATCTATGTATTTTATGAGTTGTTATTTTTATAAAGATCTTTCACTTCGTCTATTGTAAGATGTCTGTACTTCCCTTTATCCACGTCTAAATTAATATTTTTTATTCTAGTGCGTTTCAATGTTCTTACTCTATAATCTAAAGCTTCACACATTCTGCGTATTTGGCGGTTTAGGCCTTGTGTCAAAATTATTTTGAAGCTTCGGTCACCTAATTTTTCAACCTCACACTTTCTGGAAATCGTGTCCAGGATTGGAACTCCATTTCTCATTTTGGTAATAAACTCATCTGTAATCTGCTTATCTACAGTTACTAGATATTCTTTGTCGTGGTAATGTCGGGCTCTGAGGATTTGGTTGACAATTTCACCATCGTTTGTCATAAGTATAAGGCCTTCACTCATTTTATCTAAACGTCCTATTGGAAAAAGTCGAGTTGGATAATTGACAAAATCGACAATATTGTTCTTTTCAACCTTAGAGTTTGTAGTACAAACAACGCCCTTTGGCTTATTGACTGCCAAATAAACTTTTTCTTCAGTTTCAAATTTCACCAGATTCCCATCAACAAAGACCTGATCACCAGGACTTACCTTAGTACCCATTTCAATATAGTTTCCATTGATGGTGACTCTGCCTTGTTCAAGAAGTTTATCGGCTTCTCTTCTGGAGCAAAATCCAGCCTGACTTAAGTACTTATTTATGCGAATCCCGTTTTCACTCATTTCTATTGCTTTAAGAACTTTAAAATTTCTTCATGAATACTCACTTTATTTAGAGAATGACCAGCGCCTTCTGTTATTTTAAGTACAGAATGTTTTAGGTTTTCATGTATCGCCTTAGCTGCTGAAACTGGAGCAACCTTGTCATATTCATCATGAATGATCAAGGCTTCCTTTTCAATGTTCTTCGAAAAGTCAGCGATTGAAAACTCATCAAAGTGATAATCAAATTTCTTTTTAAAAAAATCATCTAGTGCAAGCATGAATTTGTCATTCAATCGAAGTATTCGCTTGTAATCACTCATTATTTCTGTCATTTCTGAGGGGGCTCCCAGTAAAACCATCTTTTCCAGAAAAGGACTTTGCTTTAGATATTGGTTGTAAACTATCGTCATGGCTCCAACGCTATGGCCTATAATAAACTCTGGTCGATATAACTTCAATAGGCGGTCAAGACATCTGGAATACATTGGAACACTTAAAACTTTTCCATCAGAATATCCATGAGCAGGACCATCGAAGGCAATGATGTTGTAACTTTCTTTTTGCAAGCGCTGGATCAAGTCCTTCCACCTATAAGAATTACTGTCCCAGCCGTGAATTAAAACCACTGTTTTACCTTCCCCTTTCCAGTGATAAATCTGAACTTTATTGGATTCTAATTCAATAGATGTTGTTTTAGCTTTGTTCAGAAAAGTCTCTTGCTCAGGCTTCACTTTTCCTTTTCTTGGAGAAGAGAATAATTTATAAGCCTTTAAAACAGCTTTTTCAGGATTTATCCTGAAAAGTGAATTCAACCTCAAGCCTATAATTTTCGGTAAGTACTTATTAACGATTTTTTTTGAAGCTTTCATATTAAAAAGAAATTACAGGATAATAGGAATAAAAGGCACTACAAGTTTGGCTCTTCAAACCTTATCCAGAAATATTTAAAAGGAGCCTCGTCTGGAATTTGATTAGCCTCAATTTTAATTTCTGAGTCAAACTTTAGCTTGCTCGGCAAATGTTTTTTATCAATTACAATGTAAGCGCCTATTTCATTTATACTTAATATGACACTATTGATACTATTTTGGATATTATCAATTTTATAATTTTCGTAGATCGTTTTGAAATTACTATCAATACTTAAGCCTTTTTTGGTTCTGTATTTCGGATCTAGAATTTGAACTTCATTAATCGTAACTAAAGAGTCGTTTTGATAATTTGGTTCAATCACTAAGGATATGTTTCCCTCTTTATTAAATACTTCTATTTCACTGACTTTATTGAATTTTGATTCCAAATCAAATTCAGCAATAGAATCGTTAACCAAAATCGTACTGACCTCGTTTACTTTGGTTGAAGGAGATAGAAGGCCCAGCTTATTTTTTGCAATGATCGTTTCAGAATCTGAAGTATTACAGCTTGTTGAGAGGATCAACAAGAAAATGGAAGTAACAGGTATAAGCTTCATGATAATTTTTTTCAAAAATAAATAAAGTCGCTAACATGAAAGCATGCTTTCTGCTATATAAGTTTAGAATTATGTTTTAAATCAAATTATGCTTTCAGTATCTTTGCAATATGCAAAATGAAAATATAGAAAAACTTGTACATAAAGGTGTAATGCTTCCCCTTATGGAAGAATTTTACACTATACAGGGCGAGGGATATCATACAGGAACAGCAGCCTATTTTATTAGGATTGGAGGATGTGATGTAGGTTGCCACTGGTGCGATGTAAAAGAAAGCTGGGATCCAGAAAAACATCCACCTACCCAAATTGGTTCTATCATAGAAAATGCTAAAAAATATAGCAATACGATTGTTATTACAGGTGGTGAGCCCTTGACCTGGGACATGTCTCTACTTACGGAAGGTTTAAAAGCTAATGGATTGAACATTCATATAGAAACCTCCGGAGCTTATGATATGACTGGCGTTTGGGATTGGATTTGTTTATCACCAAAAAAAATAAAACTGCCAAAACCTGGGATTTATCCACGAGTGGACGAACTCAAAGTAATTATCTACAATAAAAGTGATTTTAAATTCGCTGAAGAACAAGCAGCACAGGTTTCAGAAGATTGTGAATTATTCTTACAGCCTGAGTGGAGTGTTAGAGAAAAAATGACGCCTCAAATTGTTGAATATGTGATGAAATATCCTAAATGGCGTATTTCTCTTCAAACGCATAAATACTTAAATATACCTTAAAGCATAGCTACTTTAGTTAATAAATGTTAATAATAAACTTTTATAACATAAATTTTCAAACCGTAGCTTTCTTCTTTCCGTATCTATGTTAAACAAATAAATACATACTTATGAAAAGAATTAAAAATTTTACACTATTATTCATTCTAGGTTTACTAGTAGTGTCATGTGACAATGATGATAGTTTAAACCCTGTTACAGATCCTGTCTTAGATAACATTAGATATGATCTGGATGAAAGATCAGAATCTGGTGTCCGTGGTGATGCAGTTTTCAATGAGCAAGCTGATGGCTCTGTCCAACTTATTCTTGAAGTTGAAGGTACTTCGGCTGGAAATATGCACCCAGCTCATATTCACATGAATTCTGCTGTAGAGGGTGGAAGCATAATTGTATCCCTGGAGCCTGTTGACGGAGAAACTGGTTTGAGTATAACAACATTTACATCGTTGGATGATGGTACGCCTTTAAGTTATGAAGATATTTCTGAACTTGATGCTTATATCAACGTACATTTAAGTGCTAATGATTTAGGTACAATTGTAGCACAGGGTGATATTGGTCAAAATGAATTGACTGGTGAATCCAAAAGTTATGATCTTGAAGAAAGAGCAGTACCTGGAATAAGTGGTTCTGTCCTTTTTGAAGAACGATTGAGCGGTGAAGCACTTGCTACAATAAGTCTAGATGGAACGCCAGACGGAGGAATGCATCCAGCCCATATTCATATGAATTCAGCTGTTGAAGGTGGAGCTATACTCTATACTTTTAATCCAGTTAATGGAACAACAGGAATGAGTCAATCCAATGTAGCAACTTTGGATGGTGGTTCTGAGTTTGTTTATGCTGACATATTAGAGGTAGACGGTTATGTCAATGTACATTTAAGTGCAGATGATTTAGGAACCATTGTAGCTCAGGGTGATATCGGTCAAAATGAATTGACAGGTGAGTTTAAAAGTTATGATCTTGAAGAAAGAGCAGTACCTGGAATAAGTGGTTCTGTGCTTTTTGAAGAACGATTGAGCGGTGAAGCACTTGCTACAATAAGTCTAGATGGAACTCCAGACGGAGGTCAGCATCCAGCTCACATTCATATGAATACTGCAGTAGAAGGTGGAAGTATACTTTATAGTTTTAATCCAGTAAATGGAACTACAGGAATGAGTCAATCCAATGTAGCAACTTTGGATGATGGAACTGCTTTTGTGTATGCTGATGTTTTAGAAGTAGATGGTTATGTAAATATACATTTAAGTGCTGATGATTTAGGAACTATTGTGGCTCAAGGAGATATCGGTCAAAATGAATTGACTGGTGAATCTAAAAGCTATGAACTTGAAGAAAGAGCAGTAGCAGGTATAAGTGGTTCTGTCCTTTTCGAGGAACGTTTGAACGGTGAAGCTTTAGCTACAATTAGTCTGGAAGGAACTCCTGATGGCGGTGAGCACCCAGCTCATATTCATATGAACACCGCAGTAGAGGGTGGAGGTATACTTTATACTTTTAATCCAGTAAACGGAACAACAGGAATGAGTCAATCCAATGTAGCTAATTTAGATGATGATACAGAATTTAGTTATGCTGATGTTTTAGATGTTGACGGCTATGTAAATGTACATTTAAGTGCAGGTGATTTAGGAACTATTGTAGCTCAGGGTGATATTGGTCAAAACGAATTGACTGGTGAATTTAAAAGTTATGTTTTAGAAGAAAAGGATGTTACAGGAATTAATGGAACTGTTCTTTTTGAAGAACGTTTGAATGGTGAAGCTTTAGCCACAATTAGTCTGGTAGGAACTCCAGATGGTGGCGAGCACCCAGCACACATTCACGCTAATTCAGCATCTGAAGGTGGTGGCATTATTTATACCTTTACTCCTGTAAATGGAACAACAGGTATGAGTATGTCTAACGTTGCAGCTTTAGATGATGATACAGAATTCGGATATGCTGATGTTTTAGAAGTTAACGGTTACGTTAATGTTCACCTAAGCGCAGCAGAATTAGCAACCATTGTAGCCCAAGGCGACATAGGTGCTAATGAATAAGACTATTAATTTTAATGTTGGAATTTAAAAGCGACCCTCGGGTCGCTTTTTTTATGGATTGAGAAATTGACCTTTCCAATTGTTAGACCCGTCAAATCGGGCTCTAATGTGGTTTGGTCTTTTGAGTTCAAGATATTCCATGTGTTCGGGCACCAGTTTCAGAAGGCAAAAGTGGTGCTCATCCTCGTTGTAGTCTACATGATCCGGATTATCAATTGGCGTTCCAGGTGGATTTTTGGTGATAAAGTCTTTTTGAGAGTGGCCTTGAACCCTGCTCCAGTGGTAATCGTATTCTTCACCAGATTTTATCATTTCTATTTTTCCCTCAACTTTGACTTGAAGTAGTTTTTTGTGGTTGTAAAATAAAAGACTGCAATTTGGATTGTTTTCGAAATGACTTATTTTATCGCTTCTCTCATCTGTATACATAATCAAATCAAAGTCTGCTGTTGTGTCTCTTAATACAACAGTTCTTTGAACAGGAACGTTATCTTCAATACTTGCTAGACTCGGGTAGCGGAAAGCGTGTTTTTTTTTAAGGTAACCGAACTTTACTTCGTTTTTTAAATCTTTTAAAATTTGATCGAGCATTTTTGTTTAAAAATAAAAAAAGAGGGGCTAAACAGAAGCCTGTTTTATCGCAAATTTATACTTTTGCTCATGCAAAAAAATGTTCTTATTCTCGATTTTGGATCACAGTACACGCAACTCATCGCCAGACGAGTTCGTGAACTAAATATTTACTGTGAAATCCATCCCTTCAATAAAATACCAGAAGATTTATCTGTTTTCAAAGCAGCAATTCTCTCAGGAAGTCCATTCTCCTGCAGAAATCCAGAAGCTCCAAAACCAGATCTTAGTAAGATTAAAGGTAAAATTCCTCTTTTAGGAGTTTGTTTCGGAGCTCAGTTTATGGCTCACAATTACGGTGGGAAAGTGGATAGCTCAAACACACGTGAATTTGGTAGAGCAAATCTTTCATTTATAAAAGACGGTGAACTGTTCTTTGAAAATATTTTGGAACAATCACAGGTCTGGATGTCTCATAGTGACAGCATCAAAGATCTTCCAGAACATTTTACAAGAATTGCCAGCACTGCTGATGTTTTAAATGCGGCTTATAAAATTGAAGGTGAAGACACCTATGGAATTCAGTTCCATCCTGAAGTTTATCATTCAACTGACGGTGCACAATTGCTGGAAAATTTCCTTGTTAAGATTGCAAAAGTACCTCAATCCTGGACGCCGTCAGCTTTTGTAGATATGACGGTTTCAGAATTGAAGGAAAAAATTGGAACAGATAAAGTGATTTTAGGTCTTAGTGGCGGAGTTGATTCCACGGTTGCAGCGACTCTTCTTCATAAAGCTATTGGAAAAAACCTTCACTGTATTTTCGTCAACAACGGTTTGTTGAGGAAAAATGAATTTGATTCTGTTCTGGATCAATACAAAGATATGGGGCTCAACGTGAAAGGTGTTGATGCTACAGATCGGTTTATGGATGCTTTAAAAGGTATTTCGGACCCTGAGAAAAAACGTAAAGTAATCGGTAACTCTTTTATTGAAGTGTTTGATGATGAGTCTTCTTTGGTAGAAGATGCCACCTTCCTAGCTCAAGGTACCATTTATCCAGATGTTATTGAATCCATCTCTGTTAACGGTCCTTCTGCTACCATAAAATCTCACCACAATGTTGGTGGCTTACCAGATTTCATGAAACTAAAAGTTGTAGAGCCTTTAAGGATGCTTTTCAAAGATGAGGTGAGGCGAGTAGGCGCTGAGATGGGGATTGATCAAAAACTTCTTGGTAGACATCCATTTCCAGGTCCAGGCTTAGCCATTAGAATCCTTGGTGATATTACTTTAGAAAAAGTGAGGGTTTTACAAGAAGTAGATGCGATATTCATAGATGCCTTGAGAGAATGGCACCTATATGATAAAGTATGGCAGGCTGGAGCTATACTTCTTCCTGTAGATTCCGTCGGTGTCATGGGAGATGAGCGAACTTATGAAAAAGTTGTAGCTTTAAGAGCTGTAGAATCTACGGATGGTATGACGGCAGATTGGGTGGACTTGCCACATAAGTTTTTACAAAAAGTCTCTAATCAAATAATAAATCGAGTTAAAGGCGTTAATAGAGTAGTATATGATATCAGCTCTAAGCCACCAGCAACAATAGAATGGGAATAATGAAAAAGTTTTTTTTAAGTACAGTTTTACTACTCTTTGTTTTTAGTCTCAGTGCTCAAGACCTTAAAAGCTACCAAGCAGGGACAAATGAGAGTTTGGAGGATGTTGCTTCCAGATTTCAAGTAGATATTACTACTTTAAAGAGATTAAACCCCAACGTAAAAAATATCAGAGATGTATCTGGTGAGCTTTTGGTAGTTCCCTCGCAACCTAATTTTGAGCTGAATCCAAGAATTCAGCTTATAGCTTATGAAGTAAGTCCCAAAGAAACTCTTTACAGTATTTCTAAATCTTATAACCTCAAGGTAAAAGACCTTAGAAAGTACAATCCTTTTCTTAATGAACGAGAACTGGATTACAATGATGTTATAAGAATACCAACTTATGAGCTTAAGGATAAAGACTTGGATATCAATCAAAGTATAAAAAACTCAGAGTTTAGTACTTTGATGCACCTGGTGCTACCAAAGGAAACTAAATACGGGATTTCAAAAAAATATGGGCTGACAATTAAAGAACTGGAGGATTTAAATTCAGGGATAAATGAAAAAGAGATACAACCCGGTCAATTTTTAAAAATTAAGCGGCCAGTTGATACGACATCAACTTCCCGAATTCCGAAAAATCAAAACTATGCTTTCCTCAAAATAGATTCTAAAAATTCAATTGAATCTATTTCTGAAAATTATGATGTTACAGAACAACAGTTGATCCAATCGAATCCTTCCTTAAAATTTGAGGGAATAAGTGAAGGACTTGTTTTGAAAATTCCACAAGCAGAAGAAATAGATTATTCAAAATATGAAGCTTTTACTTTGGAAGACAAGCTTAAATATTTCGATACAAAAAAAATTGCTGTGATGCTCCCACTAAATTTGGAACGCACAGAAATAGATACAATTACAACGAAATCTTTAATCAAGAATAGTGGCTTGCTTAGAATTTCTCTTGACTTTTATGAAGGAATTCAGATGGCAATTGATTCTGCTCAAGCTAAAGGTATCACTGTGAACCTAGATGTATACGATACTAGAAATGATCCGTATCATGTGAATCAACTGCTGAATGAAAATTTTAAAAATTACCAAGCTGTAGTTGGACCACTTTTAGATCCAAGTCTCAAAGTTGTTGCAAATTATCTTGAGCGAGATAGTGTGCCCGTTATTTCACCACTTGTCAACCCAAATTTTGAATTTGAAAATCTTTTCAACACTTTGCCCAAAGATGAGGAGATGCAAGAAGTGCTTATTACTTATTTGCAAAAGATTCATACTGATGAAAATTTAGTTATTCTTTCAGATAGTATTTCAAAACCAGTGCAAAGAAAATACACTTACACCTTTCCAGATATTAATATTGCTAGTCAAGAGGGAAGTAATGGTTACTTAAAAAAATCTGACTTGCGTCCACATTTAGATTCTCTTGGCACCAATTGGTTCATTTTAGAAGCACAAAATATAGGAATTGCAGAATCTACTGTTTCGTTTTTAAAATCTTTTCAAAGAGATGGTTTTGACATTAGATTATTCACCTCTAAAAGAGGAGCCTTTTACGATGATGAGATTTCAAATTATTATCTGAGCGACCTCAAGTTCACATTTCCTTCTATTTCCAAAACACAACTCATTACAGGTGACCAAAAGCATAATAACAGCTTTCTTGAAAAACATGGAGTCTATCCCAATAAGTACGTGATAAGAGGTTATGACGTTATGATGGATTTACTTTTGAGGTTGTCTTATGCCAAAACTCTTCAAGCTTCTACAGAAATAAAAGGCTTTACGGAGTACGCTGAGAATAAATTTAGTTACAGAAAAAAGGAATTTACAAAAGGATATGAAAACGATGCTATTTATCTTCTACAATATCAGAAAGGTCTTGAGATAAAGTCATTAAATTTAGTAGATTTTCTAACTCTGGATGCAAACTAAGCCTTGAATAGATTTAAAATTCAATGGCACAGGCTTCAATTTTTGCAGCTTCAAATTCAGCAATAAGATTCTCTACAATTTTTTTAGCGGGTAGGATTTCATTTATCAATCCAGAGATCTGACCTATTTCTAATTCGCCTTCTTCAAGGTCGCCTTCAAACATTCCTTTTTTGGCTCTTGCTCTACCCAGCAAATCCTGAAGATCTTCTTTAGTAGGTGAAGTGGAGTACAATTTTTCAATGTCTTGGTAGAATTTGTTTTTCAGCATCCGTACTGGAGCCAACTCCTTCAAAGTAAGTCTGGTATCACCTTCCTGAGCTTTGATGACTTCTTTCTTAAAATTTATATGCGAGGAAGCCTCTTCACAAGCCACAAAACGAGTCCCTATCTGTGCAGCATCTGCTCCAAGAATCATAGCGGCAAGAATTCCAGAACCCGAGGCAATGCCGCCAGCAGCTATAAGAGGGATGGACAGCTCCTTCTTGACCATCGGGATAAGTGTGAATGTGGTAGTTTCTTCGCGACCGTTGTGTCCACCAGCTTCAAATCCTTCCGCAACAATTGCATCTACTCCAGCTTCCTGAGATTTCAAAGCAAATTTTACACTACTTACCACATGAACCACTTTTATATTGTGGGATTTGAGATGAGGTGTCCAGGTTTTGGGATTTCCGGCAGAGGTAAACACAATCGGAACTTTTTCCTCAATGATGATTTCCATGATTTTATCCAGATCAGGATAGAGCATAGGAACATTCACCGCAAATGGCTTTGAAGTAGTTTTTTTGCACTTTTGAATGTGCTCACGTAAAACATCTGGATACATAGAACCAGCACCAATAATACCAAGCCCACCTGCTTCGCTAACTTCACTTGCTAGTTTCCATCCGCTAGCCCAAATCATTCCTGCCTGGATGATAGGATATTTTATACCGAATAATTCTGTAATTCTGTTCGTTTTCATCAAATATTATTATGCGATTACACCTGAACCGATAAGTTCATCTTCCTGATACCAGGCTACAAACTGACCTTCGGAAATGGCTGTTTGTTCATTTTCGAAAATGACATAAAGTTCATTTGCCATTTGGTATAGTTTAGCTTTTTCTAAGGTCTGTCTGTATCGTATTCTAGCTTTTACATCCATAGTTTCCCCTTCACTTAAGCTCAAGTCAGGTCGTATCCAATGCACTTCAGAATTGTCAACCCACAGGCCTTTTTTATGAAGTCCGGGATGATTTTTCCCCTGACCAGTATATAAAATGTTGTTTTCAACATCTGTGTCAATGACAAAAAGAGGCTCTTTAGTTCCGCCGATGGCCAATCCTTTTCTTTGTCCTTTGGTGAAAAAATGTGCACCATCGTGAGAGCCAAGAACTTTCCCGAATTCTGGTTTTAAATCCAGTTTTTTACTGTCTTTTTTAAGCTGAGTTATCAATTCTGAATTTGCCTTTACTTCACTAATATTTGAGAAAATTTCATGTGAGGAATCAATTTCAATAACTCGACCCTTTTTGGGCTGGAGTTTTTGCTGAAGAAAATCTGGAAGCTTTACTTTACCTATAAAACAAAGTCCCTGCGAATCCTTTTTGTCGGCAGTAATCAAATCCTGTTCTTTTGCAATTTGTCTCACTTCAGATTTTTGAAGCTCACCAACAGGGAAAAGAGTTTTTTCCAATTGTTGTTGAGAAACCTGACATAAAAAATAAGATTGATCTTTGTTTTGGTCCTTACCCGCTAACAATCTGTATATAGTTTTACCGTCCTTTTCAATACTGTCTTTTCTGCAGTAATGACCTGTTGCCACGTAGTCAGCACCTAGTGAAGTAGCAATATCCATAAAGACATCAAACTTGATTTCTCTATTGCAAAGTACATCCGGGTTTGGGGTTCTGCCTTTTTCATATTCAGCAAACATGTAATCTACAATACGTTCTTTATATTGCTTGCTCAGATCAACCGTTTGGAAAGGTATACCCAATTTTTCTGCTACTAACATAGCATCATTACTATCTTCCAGCCAAGGACATTCATCGCTTATGGTAACAGAGTCATCGTGCCAGTTCTTCATAAAAAGGCCTATCACTTCATATCCCTGTTCCTTGCATAAATAGGCAGTCACACTAGAATCCACACCACCACTTAGTCCTACAACAACTCTTTTCATTTTTGTAATATTGAAATACAAAAATACGAAAACTTGGATAGAGTTTGATTAAAGTAGAGTTGTCATGATGAGCATTTCTATTTTGTTTAATAATCTTTAACATATTTAAACAAAGGTGAATAGGGGAGTTGTTATATTTTAAAATAAATTTTATGAAAATGAAAAATGGAGTAAAAAATTTAGTTCTAATGGTGTCATTAATTATTGGCGTAAGTTCTTGTAGTAGCGATGAAGACGGTTACGGTGCTGGTGAGCCGATCAACAATAATCCAACTACTTTTGAAATTATCGCAAATAGTCTGGATCACACGATTTTGGAGGATTTACTGGTTTCTAATGGTTTAGAGCAAGTGCTCAATGAAGGTACTTTTACGATTTTTGCACCTACTGACAATGCCTTTGAGGCTGTTGACACCTCAGGTCTTACGAGTGAACAAGTCACCAATATCCTTTTGAACCATGTTTTAGAAGGTTCTGCAGAATCTTCTGAATTATCAACAACTTACCTAAATACTTTAGCAACCGAACAGGTTTCAGGTGAGGAAAACAACCTAAGTCTTTATGTCAATGTTGGATCCGATATTACTTTAAACGGAACTTCGACAGTCACTGGAGCCGATAACATTGCATCCAATGGTGTTGTGCACATTGTAAACGAGGTTATTACAATTCCAGATGTGACTACTTTTGCAACAGCCGATCCAACTTTTGAAACTTTAGTCCAGGCATTGACAAGAGATGATCAACCCGATTTCGTTGGTATATTAAGTTCGTATGAAAATCCTGCACCTTTTACAGTGTTCGCTCCAACCAACGATGCATTCACAGGTTTACTTGCTGAGCTTGGTTTTGACAGCTTAGCAGAAATTGATGGAACAACTCTAACTTCAGTTTTAAATACCCATGTGATAGGTGAAGCTAACATTACATCTTCCAATCTTCCGACAGGAGCAGTTACAACTTTGGGCGAAACTTTTGAGCTTAACGGAACCACCATCACCGATCAGGATGGTCGAGAAATTGAAATTATAGTGACCGATGTTCAAGCTGGTAATGGTGTTATTCACGCTGTCAACATGGTGGTCTCTCCAAACTTAGGTATTGAGCCTCCTATGGAAGGGAATACAGTTGCAATGACGGTTGAAAATAGTGGAGCTTCTGCTTATTTTGTAAGTCAAATTACTGGTGGGGAGGATGTAACTCCTTTAGACACTAAAATAGCACGTGGAATTTAACAGTCGGTACTCGTTATACATTATCTGTAATAGGAGCAAGCGCTCACCCTTTTGAATTAAGAGATGCTAATGGCGATGCTTTGCTCAGCCAAAATATCGACGGTTCTTTTGAAAATGATGCTGATGTCAATTTTATAACCAATAGTTCACAGTTTGATTTTACACTCACTGCAGAATTAACTGCAGAAATTGCAGATTACATTTGCACTATACATAGCGGTATGAGAGGTGACATTACAATTTGAGAATAAAAATAATTAATTAGCACCAACAAAAAAGGAGTCCAATTTGGACTCCTTTTTTAATTCTGTAAAATCGACTAATTATTTCTTATCAATTTTTTTGTTGCCGCCTTTACTATTATCTTCTTTCTCATTTTGTTTCTTTTTCTGTTGCTCTGCTGCTTGTTCCATAATTTCTTGAAACTTTCTGCCCAGCTTACCTTTCTTCTTCTTAGGTTTTTTCTTTTTCTCCTCAATCTTCGCCAGAATCTTTTTATCATCTATGATCACGTGCTTAATGACAAGCATGATACCAATTGTAATTAAATTAGATATGAAATAATATAGCGATAATCCACTTGCGTAATTATTGAAGAAAATAAGCATGACGAAAGGAGCAAAATACATGATTACTTTCATGTTTGGCATTCCTGGTTGTGAGCTTTGCTGCATGTTTTGTCCAGCAGTCATTTGAGTATAAAAGAATATCGCTACCGAAGCAAGAATTGGGAACAAACTCACGTGGTTTCCATATGCCCATGACACTAGTGGAATATACGTGTCCCATTCAAATATAACATCATAACTCGATAAATCGTCTGCCCATAAAAATCCTTTCTGTCTTAAATCGAAAGCACTCGGGAAGAATTGGAAAAGCGCATAAAACACAGGGATCTGTAGAAGTGCTGGAATACAGCCTGCCAGCGGACTTACACCTGTTTTACTGTACAGCTTCATAGTTTCCTGCTGCTTTTTCATCGCATTGTCTTTGTACTTCTCATTGATCTCATTGATCTCTGGCTTCAAAACCTTCATTTTGGCCTGAGATAAATAGGATTTATACGTAATAGGAGAGAGCACAATTCTCACAACAATAGTCATGACAATAATTGCTAATCCATAACTTGGCAGCGAACTGCTTAAAAATGTAAAGAAGGGTATAAAAATATACCTGTTTATCCACCCAAAAAGTCCCCAGCCGAGTGGCACTATTTCATCTAAACTCCTCTCGTAATCGCTTAAAATTTTGAAATCAGAAGGTCCATGATACCAATTCATACTTTCTGAAAATTCACCATTATTTAATTTTAATGGGACTTCTGCAAGAAAATTCTTGGTGTATAACGTATCTACTTGTTCATCCTGAACCAAATTTCTTGACGTCATTTTTCCACTAGAAAAAGGAGTATCTGTAAGTAAGACTGAAGTAAAAAAGTGTTGTTTAAAGGCTACCCATTCTATTTGCTCATCTTCCTCAACTGCTTCGTCACCTTGCCCTGTATAATCATCTTTGTCGTTTTCGTATAGATAAACGATTTCAGTGTATCTATTTTCATAAGAAATACTTTTGGCCTTCCGCAGCGCTTTTACTTCCCACTTTAGATCAGCTGTTTCTGAAGAAATGATATTACTTAAGCCCTGAGAACGAATCCTGAAATTCATCATATAGTCGTCAGGCTTTAACTCATAAAAGAACTCAAGAAATTCAACTTCAGAAACTTTAGCTTTCATGCTTAAAGTTTGGTTTCCATTTTCTGAACTTAGGCTTGGTTCAAAATAAAGATCTCTGGTATTGTAAGTTCTGCCATCACTGGCTTCAAAGGAAATATTAAAACTGGCATTACCATCTTTAATTAAAAAAATAGGTTCGCCTTTATAAGTGTCATGTTGCTTCATTTTGGCTTCAACAATTTGCCCTCCTTTATTGCTGACCTCAAGTTCAATTACTTCATTTTCAATATTTGTAGTAGCATCCTCTATGGAGAAATCCTTGATGGCTGAGTAAGCAAATGCTCCATATTCTCTCCTCGCAAGCTCGTTTTTTACGGAGTCCTGAAGGCTGGAATTAGATCCTTGGGCGATTTCTGGTGTGCTTTTAACCTTATCGAGAGAAGGTTTTTCTTCGGGTGTAGATTCAACTTGTTCTGTTTTAGTTTCCTCAGGAACTATATCTTCGGTTGGATTCATATACATCATCCAGATCAAGATTAGTGCAACAAGTGCAAATCCTATAATAGAGTTCTTATCAAACGTCTTCTTTTCTTCCATTGACTATAACTATTGTAAAACTTGATTTTTCAAAATACGTGCAAAAATCAACATTTAATTTTATTTAAGTGAGGTTATTGTGGGTTAATTTAGAGAAACGATCATGTTTCAACTATTTATGAAACTTTTTGGCCGCTTCAATAAAGCTCAAGAATAGCGGATGTGGTGTAGCTACTGTGCTTTTATATTCAGGGTGATATTGCACCCCTACAAACCATGGATGGTCTTTCAGCTCAATAGTTTCTACAAGCCCGGTTTTTGGATTTCTGCCAGAACATAGCATGCCGTTTTTCTCCAGGTCTTCAACATACTCGTTATTGACCTCATATCTGTGTCTATGTCTTTCAGAAATTTCTGTAGTTCCGTAAATTTTAGACAATTTAGAACCAGCTTCAAATTTACAGTCCCACGCACCAAGTCGCATGGTGCCTCCCATCTGTTTTAAGTCTTTTTGATCTTTCATGAGTCCAATGACAGGATGCAGAGTGTTAGGGTCCATTTCTTCTGAATTTGCTTCTGCTATCATTAAAACATTTCGAGAAAATTCTATAACTGCCATTTGCAGGCCAAGGCAAATTCCTAAAAATGGAACTTTGTGAGTCCTTGCAAATTCTACAGCTGCTATTTTACCTTCAATACCACGCTCTCCAAAACCAGGAGCTACCAGGAGTCCATCTAAACTTTTAAAAATAGCTTCGTTGTGTTCTGTTTCTTCAGAGTTGATCCAAACCACATTTACTTTGACGTCGTTATAAGCTCCAGCATGAATAAACGATTCCAAAATTGATTTGTAAGAATCTTGAAGATCTACGTACTTACCTACTAAACCTATTGAAATTTCTTCAGTTGCATTTTTTAATTTGTCAACAAAGAAGTTCCATTTTTCCAAATCTGGAACTACATCATCTTTAAGGTTTAATTTTTTTAGGGTAATGGTATCCAATCCTTCCTCTGCCATAAGCCCAGGAACTTCATATATAGACGCTGCATCAATAGATTGGATGACAGCCTCTTTTTTGACATTACAGAAAAGTGCCAGTTTGTTTCTGATGTCATCATTGATTTCATGTTCCGTTCTGCACACCAATATCTCTGGAGAAATTCCACTTTCCATGAGCGTTTTTACACTATGTTGAGTAGGTTTTGTTTTTAGCTCTTTTGCAGCAGAAAGATACGGGATCAATGTCAAATGAATCACTAAAGCATTGTGCTCACCAAGTTCCCACTTGAGCTGTCTTACAGCTTCTATATAAGGTAATGATTCAATATCACCTACAGTTCCTCCAATTTCAGTAATGACGATGTCATACTTATTATCTTGCCCGAGAATTTGTATGCGCTCTTTTATTTCGTTGGTAATGTGAGGAACTACCTGTACTGTTTTTCCGAGGAAGTCTCCTCTTCTTTCTTTATCAATAACGTTTTGATAAATCTTACCAGTCGTTACATTATTGGCCTGAGAGGTATTTACATTCAAAAATCGCTCGTAGTGACCAAGATCCAAGTCTGTTTCTGCACCATCTTCAGTTACAAAACACTCTCCATGTTCATAAGGATTGAGCGTACCAGGATCTATATTGATATACGGATCAAGCTTTTGAATGGTTAACTTATAACCTCTTGCTTGTAGAAGTTTTGCTAATGAAGCTGCGATTATTCCTTTCCCTAAAGACGAAGAAACACCGCCTGTTACAAAAATATACTTTGTATCGGCCATTTGTGTTGAGAGTTTTGTGTCTATACGGGATGCAAAAATATCATTTAATTTTTGCTTAAACTTAGAATTAGTTTAAAAATCCTTAGCTTCTTCTTATCCTTCTCAGGATGTCTTCCAAACCATTCTCTTTCAGTTCCAATACTTCTTGCATTTGTTGACCAAGTTTATTTTCTGGAAATCCCTTTCGTTTAAACCATATTAAATAATATTCTGGAATATCAGAAAGATAATAGCCCTTGTATTTACCAAAGTGCATTTTAGCATTGGCAAGTTCGATTAAAGCTTTTTTGTGAGATTCAGAATTCATTAACAGTCAATTCTAGGTATGAGATAGGCTTTTAGTCATGTTGCTAAGAAACCCTTTTAAATTATTGTAGCCAAACTTTTAATTATTACTTTTGTCAACCAATTTATACTATAAAACCTGATTATGAATTTACATGAATATCAAGGCAAAGAAATATTAAGTAGCTTTGGCGTAGGCATCCAAAAAGGTATCCTAGCTAAAACTCCTAAAGAAGCTGTTGAAGCTGCAAAAAAATTGACTGAAGAAACCGGAACTGGATGGCACGTAATCAAAGCCCAGGTTCATGCCGGTGGTCGTGGTAAAGGTGGTGGCGTCAAACTTGCTAAAAACCTTAAGGAAGTAGAACAAATTGCAGACGAAATATTAGGAATGCATTTGGTTACACCTCAAACAAGTAAAGAGGGTAAGGAAGTGCACCAAATTCTTATAACCGAAGATGTTTACTATCCAGGTGATAATGAACCAGATGAATATTACATGTCTGTTTTGCTAAACAGAGCAACTGGAAGGAATATGATTATGTATTCTCCAGAAGGGGGTGTGGACATCGAAAGTGTTGCAGAAAAAACTCCTGAAAGAATATTTACGGAAGAAATTGATCCTGCTACAGGAATAATGCCTTTCCAAGCGCGTAAAATTGCGTTTAACTTTGGTCTTGAAGGAAAAGCTTTTAAAGAAATGACAAAGTTTGTCACTGCACTTTACAATGCTTACGACGGATCAGATTCTTCTTTATTTGAGATCAATCCTGTTCTAAAAACAAGCGACGATAAAATTTTAGCCGTCGATGCTAAGGTAACTTTAGACGATTCAGCTTTATTCAGACATAAAGATTATCAAAGCATGCGCGATACGCGTGAAGAAGATCCTACAGAAGTGGAAGCAAGAGATGCTGGCTTGAGTTATGTCAACCTTGACGGAAATGTAGGTTGTATGGTCAACGGCGCTGGACTTGCTATGGCAACTATGGATTTAATCAAATTTGCTGGTGGAGAACCTGCAAACTTCCTAGACGTTGGTGGTACGGCAGATGCTAAGCGTGTGGAACAAGCTTTTAAATTAATCTTAAAAGATGAAAAGGTTGAAGCTATCCTGATCAACATTTTTGGAGGAATTGTAAGATGTGACCGTGTTGCAGAAGGTATCATAGAAGCTTACAAAAATATGGGAGATCAGATTACTGTCCCAATCATAGTAAGACTTCAAGGAACCAATGCTGAAAAAGCGGTAGAATTGATCAAAGAAGCAGGAATTAACGTGAAGACAGCAGTTCAATTTAAAGAAGCTGCAGATAAAGTTCAAGAAGTTTTAGCTTAACACTTACAACTTTATAGAATATAGAAACCCTCGATGTATCGAGGGTTTTTTTGTGTTTTAGACTGAAATAGGTTTTTGGCTCGAAGTTTTATTCTCGATATAATCAGCCAGATAATCTGCATCTTTTTTTATTCCGCCGAGAGTGGCTGAGGCTCGAGTATGAAGCCATGGAAGTCCGATAAAATAAAGACCGTCCACATTACTTACGCCTCTGTGATGAACTGGATAGCCGCTCTTATCGAGTTCCAGGCCTTCTATCCAATCAAATTTTGGTCGATACCCTGTCGCCCATATAATATTCTTAATGTCGGCTAGTTTTGCCTCTTCTGTGATTATTGTCTTTTGTTTGGCATCTACCGTTTTTCCAACAGGTATAACATTTTCTTTGTTCAGAATACCCTTTACATCTACACCTATAACCGGTTGTTTGGCTTCACTTATTTTTTTACCAAGCCAGGAATCTTTCCCAAAGCTGAGATAGCCAGTTTTTGTAAACCACCACCACAAGGTCTTTCCTAAAAATTCCTGGGGTAAAGTTTTTACATCGGTTTCTCCAGAGAAATAAACCTCACGATTGGTATCTGAAATTTCGTCCAAAATTTGGTATCCAGAATCTCCGGCACCAACCACCATGGCTTTACCCTCCTGCAACTGACTAGGATTCTTGTAATAGTCGCTGTGAATCTGAAAAATCGATGAATCTATTTTGCTGTGAAACGGGGGAGTGTATGGGATATGAAAGGGACCAGTAGCAATGATGACTTGCTCCGTTTCATAAAACCCACCTTCATGTTTGATGATGAAATAATCGGTTTTGTCCTGAACTTCTGTAACTAAAGTATTGAAGTGAATAGGAATTTTAAATTTATCAACGTAAGCTTTGAAGTAATTGGCGACTTCATATTTATTTGGATAGTGACCTTTTGGTTTAGGAAAATCCATGCCCTTCAGATTATTAAATTCCGATGGGGTAAATAGTGTTAAGGAATCCCACCGCTTAAGCCAAGAAGCTCCTACCTCGTCTTCTTTATCAAGGACTATATAGTTTTTACCTTTTTGCTCAAGTTCATAAGCCATGGAAAGTCCAGCCTGTGCAGCACCTATTATTATAAAATCATACATTTTTGAAATGTTTTCTATAATATAAGCTATAATCCTTTCAAAAGCAAATATTATGCTTGCAGCGTTTGATTCAGTTTAAAGTACTTGTTGTAAATGTGAAGAATAATAACTCCAAAGCTGACAGCCACAACGATAAGAATAGTGTTGATGATATTGTCTGCGGAGAAAGATAGTTTGATGAGTATGGTTGAGATGACAAAACCGGAATTCCTTATGACACGGCTAAATTCTTCAGTTTGTAAAAATGAGAATAGAAGCAGCAACACATCAATTAAAATCAATATTGTAAAGAAATCATCAAAAAATATAGTATTAACCGATTTGATAGACACGGAAGAATATTCTGTACCTGAAATAGTTTCATAAAACCAACTTCCAAAGGAAAAAAGCGCGAGCATGACAATAGTAGGCACTAAAATGGTAGCGAATATATTTTTTACCTTGATGTGAGATTTTGTTTTAGAAGTGATCTTTTCTTTTTCCACCTTGTTTTTAGAGTTTAACTTGTAAAAGGTGTATATCAGATAGAATAGGACTAAAGTAGCAACAATATCAATAGTAAACTGTATATCTCCTTCAATGGAGAACCAGCTTGAAGAAAATTCTAAATTAGATAAATCATAAAATATTTTTCTTATTAAAATCAAGGTGATGATCTCATACTGTTTGCCAATGTAGATTGTAATTGATTTTGGTAAATAAAAAACCAAGAGATAAACCTCGTAAATAAGAATGATCGAAAAGGGCGTGTAGATAGCTGAAATAGGGCTAATGATGAAATTGCCGTCATATTCGCCAATGTCCAACAAGTTAAAATCAATCAAGCCAATAATCCCCAGGTGAATTGCAAAACTGATAATAGCAGCAACAACTATTACTTTTTCAAGTTTTTCTTTCAGCGCTTCAGAAAGAAAAAACGAGTTTACAGAAGAATAAAATTTTGAAAGCTTGTGTTTTGACATGTTTAAATATAGTTAAATTGTTTTATCACAATCCCACACAATAGTTATTTAAGATATAATATCCGCAATAATCATTTTGGCATGAATCCTTGAATTCTCGATGAACCACTTGTGAGTTTCCATTCCGCCGCAGATGACTCCAGCCAGGTAAATCCCATCAATATTGGTTTGCATGGTTTGCTCATCGTATTTAGGAATAGAAAGTTGATCCTCACTGAGTTTAATTCCAAGTTTTTTTAAAAATTCAAAATTAGGTCTGTAACCAGTTAATGCTAAAACGAAATCATTTTCCAGTGTTTGGATTTTACCCTCTTCATCTTTAAATTTCACATAATCCTCACCAACTTCTGTCAATTCAGAATTAAAATAAGCTATAATACTTCCTTCTTTAATTCTGTTTATGACATCTGGTCTGACCCAGTATTTTACACGTTCTCCAATCTGCTTTCCTCTTACTATCATAGTGACTTCAGCTCCCTTCCTGTATGTTTCCAAAGCTGCATCTACAGACGAATTACTAGCGCCAACAACCACAACTTTTTGAGTAGCATAGTAATGTGGATCTCTGTAATAATGAGTGACTTTATCCAATTCTTCACCAGCAATATTCAAGTGATTTGGAATGTCATAGAAGCCTGTCGCTATGATAACATTTTTGGACTGATATTTACTTTTTGAAGTGGTGGTTGTAAACACATGATCTTCGTTATAAACATTTTTGACTTCTTCAAACAGCTGAATGTGGACTTGCTTGGATTCAACAATTCTCCTGTAATATTCCAAAGCTTCTTGTTTTGAAGGCTTGGAGTTTGTGCTTACAAATGGAATACCGTCTAGTTCCAACTTTTCTGACGTAGAAAAGAAAGTCATTTTATCTGGATAGTTGTACAGTGAATTTACCAGCGCGCCTTTTTCAATAATGACATAAGAAAGATTTTTCTTTTTTGCTTCAAGTGCGCAAGCAATGCCTATTGGGCCACCACCAACTATTAGAACATCATATACCATGTTATTTATTTATCAAATTTTTCAAATCGTGAATTGTTTGTTTTGGATTATCAGATTTGAATACGTAACTACCCGCAACCAAAACATCAGCTCCTATATTTACAAGCTCTTCCGCATTCTTATTGGTTACACCGCCATCTATTTCAATTTTAGTGGAAGCGCCTTCATCTTCAATCAAAGCTTTTAGCTGTTTTACTTTATCATATGTTCGTTCTATAAAGTGCTGACCGCCAAAACCTGGATTCACACTCATCAGACAAACCATATCAATATCGGAAATGCAGTCTCTTAGCAATTCGACATTGGTATGCGGATTTAAAGCTACACCAGCTTGCATTCCGTGTTGTTTAATGGACTGAAGACTTCTATGTAAATGTGTACAAGCCTCATAATGCACTGTAAGCATATTGGAACCTAAATCTGCAAAATCTTTGATATACCGATCTGGATCTACAATCATCAAATGTACATCTACAAATTTTTTGGTATGTTTTGTTATCGCCTTTAGAACAGGCATTCCAAATGAAATATTAGGAACAAAAACGCCATCCATAATGTCTATATGAAACCAATCTGCTTCACTTTCATTTATAAGTTCTATATCGCGTTGCAAATTGGCAAAATCTGCAGCGAGTAGGGAAGGGGCAATTAGTTTATCACTCATTGGTAAAATTTTAAGCAAAAATAAGGTTTTGAATGCTTAAAACACTACATATTTAGTAAAACGGCTTGTGTTTAAGAGGTGTTTAACTGTATTTTGCAAGATATAGAAAAATAGAATGTGGCAATTTTTAGTTCATTATCTCAATCATTTTGTAGTCATAATTGCTATAGCATGGATTTACAGTCCCAGGCAAGTCTTGAAAGGTTTCCTGATATTACTTTCAACAATGCTCGTAGATATTGATCACTTGTGGGCAACACCCATTTTTGATCCAAACCGCTGTAGCGTAGGATTTCATACATTTCATTCCGAAATTGCCATTATCATTTATGTGGCAGGAATGTTTATATTCAAAAACAAGTGGTTAAAACTTGCATTCATCGGACTTGTCTTCCATATGATCACAGACGGCATTGATTGTTTATGGTCCGGCATTTGAGCCATAACAGTTAATTTGGTATATTTCAAAACATTCTATTTTAATGAAACGTTTCTCTTTTTTTTTATTTCTGAATTTGTTTGCGTTAGCTTTAAGTGCTCAGCCAGTTAGCTTAAAGATGGTAGATAGATTACCTGTTGACGCGGATCAGTTTTGGGGAGTTGATACTTATCAACGTTTATATTTTTCAAAGAATAATGTGTTTTACAAAACTGAAAATCAAAAACAATTTCAATTTCAAGATTTGCAATTAGGCGAACTGGAAAGTGTTGACTTATTGAATCCGCTCAAAATCCTTTTGTTTTACAAAGAAGCAAATACCCTAGTGATTTTGGACAACCGATTAAATGAAGTTGAGCGAATAAATTTCAATTTTATATCAGATTTTAAAACTGTTGATTTTGCTGGTATTTCCAAAGATAATTTACTTTGGATATTCAATGCTGATCTTCAACAGCTCGAACTTTTTGATTATCAAGAGCTTCGAACTAGAAGTTCGTCCTTACCCATCAATAAAGAAGTCCTTGAAATGAAAAGTAACTATAATTTTTCATGGTTACTCCATCCTAACGGTTTCTCAAAGCTCAATATCAATGGGAGCTTGATCGACCAATTCAATTATGAAAACGCTGTTTCCTTCAATATCTTCAAAAACCAGGTCATGGTTCAAACCGAAATTCACCTCGAAATTTTTGGTAAAGACACAGATGATAAAATCATCTTTAAAAAACCAGAAATTACCTTCAATCAATTTTATTTCAATGATGAAAACATCTATATTTACAGCGATAAAGTACTCTACACGTACAGAATAAACATAGTAAATAACTGATTTTATGCACGTTGCAATCGCTGGGAATATAGGAGCTGGAAAAACTACGCTCACAAGATTTATCGCAAAACATTACAATTGGAAAGCAGAATACGAAGACGTCATTGAAAATCCTTTTCTAGAGGATTTTTACGAAGACATGAAGCGTTGGTCATTCAACTTGCAGATTTATTTTTTGAACAGCCGTTTTAGACAAATTTTACAAATCCGTGAGAGTAATATTGACATCATTCAGGATAGAACTATTTATGAAGATGCATTTATTTTTGCCCCCAATCTTCACGCTATGGGCTTAATGTCCAACAGAGATTATGAAAATTATTCCTCTCTGTTTAACCTCATGGAGTCTGTAACAGAATCTCCAGATCTGTTGATTTATCTTAGAAGTAGTGTGCCAAACCTGGTCAAGCAAATTCAAAAACGAGGAAGAGAATATGAAAATTCCATATCTATAGATTATCTCAATAAACTCAATGAGCGCTACGAAGCCTGGATTCAAACTTATGATAAGGGTAAATTGCTAATCATCGATGTAGATGAGTTAGATTTTGTAGATAAACCCGAAGACCTTGGAGTGATCTTAAATAAAATCGATGGAGAAATTAATGGGTTGTTTTAATTTCTTCCCCTAACCCCTCTCAAGGAGGGGAACTTTTACTCATCTTATCAAAAATTAATGATGGAGTAAATTTTGACTCACCACTCACTATCTCCAATTATCTTTTTGATATCGGGCCTAAAATAATTCGGGCCTTTCAGGACTTTTCCATCCTCTCTATAGATCGGTTTTCCGTCCTCACCTAGCTTACTCATATTGCTACGGTGAATTTCATCAAAGACCTCTTCAATTTTATGCTGCATGCCATGAGATAGAATGGTCCCACAAAGAATATATAGCATGTCACCAAGAGCATCAGCAACTTCTGTAAGATCACCTTGCATTGCAGCATCCAGATATTCTTCGTTTTCTTCCCTCATGAGTTTATAACGCAACAAATTTTTCTCAAGTTCTAAGTTGGCTTGTTGTGTTTCGGAAATGTCCAATCCGAAAGCTTTATGGAATTTTTTTACTTGGTCTATCGGTTTTTTCATAAGAATAAGAAGTATTTTTGCGTAAAATAAAACATTTATGTTTACTCCTGGACGTATTGCCTTTATCATTTTTTTTGTTGTGGCTTTTGTATCAATATTGATTTATTCTTACATTAAAGACAAAGGCATGCACAGTAGATATTACAAGGGGACATTATTTGTTTTACTGGGTTTCTTTATTTTCATCATTTCGTTAGTTTTTTTAAGATTCTACTGGAGAGAGGAATCTTTGCTGGATCTCATAAGAAATATGATGGGGGGCTCTTAAAAAGTTAAAAATAATTTTAACTTTAAGCTTCAATTCTACTAAAGTGAGTTAATGATCTTATTCAGGAACATCGTTTTTTTTATTTTGTTTTTCAACTTTTCTTCATATGCTCAAACAGATGAAATTGATCAATTATTCAGATACAACAAATACGATAAACTGGAGATCCTCCTCTTTGAATCTTCTGAAGTAGATGCTACTAACTTAAAATTAGCTCAATCTAAATATTACAATACCTTCAAACAACTGGAACAGTCTTTTGAGGTTTTATTTAATCTTGATACTACCCGATTAAGTACCAAACAAAAAGCTTATTACTATCATAATCTGGCAGAATCCTACGATTTGAACAGCAATTTTGACCTTGCTGCGGATAATTACTTGATTGCTCAGAAATATTATAAGGAAATTGATGACCTAGTCAATTACAATTCCATCAATCTTGATCTGTTTTATGCCATTGCAAATCCAGATATTTATCAAAATCCTGTAGATTATCTCAAAGCATTTCAAGAGTTGGCAGTGACAACAAAAGATACACTACAACTTGTTGACCTAGAATTAGAATTAGCTTTTGAAAGTCTTGAGCAAGAAAATGATACCACAGCCAAGTTTCTTGATCATATCCAAAATGCTTATGATTACCTGGAACATGATTTTAGCTCTTATAAATTAGGTGTGGTGCACACGTTTCATGCCTTTTATTATACAGATGTTATTATAGATAAAGATTCGGCTTCGTATTATTATAATAAAGCAATCGAAATAAATAAAGAACTGGGTCTTCCTCATAAAGTAGCCTTAGGTTATTTTAGCTTAGGAGATTTGAGCCGCTACACTGAGGATTACGAAAAGGCTATATTTTGGACCAAGAAGGCCAATGACTATAGAAATTTTAATTATGATTTTGAGCTTACAGCCTATATCAATCAAAAGCTCGCAGAAGATTATAAGGAGATAAATCAACTGGACTCCGCTTATTTTTATCTCAATAAGTCAGTTCAATACAGAGATAGCTTGAATATCCAAAAGCAAAATATAAACCTTACCCGTTTTGAAGCTGAGAAAAAAGAAAAGGAGAATTTAATTTTAGAAAAGGAAAATCAAAGAAATGAAGCTTTAATCCTTGGTTCTCTTGGGGCTTTGGTATTACTTATATTTTTATCTTTTTCTGTCTATAAGAATGCCAGGCGTAAAGAAGAGATTATCCAAAAAGACAAGGCTTTGGAAATCAAAAAAATTGAAGAAAAGCTGAAAAAACAGCAGTTAAAAGCTTTGGATGCCTTGGTAGTTGGTCAGGAAAAAGAGAGAATGAGAATTGCAAGTGAACTTCACGATAATATAGGCTCAAATTTTATGGCTATAAAGTCCTATTTTGATCATTTCAAAAATGAATTTGAAATCCAGGATTCATCTTCTCAAGTTTTTGAAAAAACTCACGAGTTGCTTGAAGAAACTTATCATGATATCCGATCCTTAGCTCATCTCAAACATAGTGGCTTGATGAATGATAATGGATTATTTCCAGCTCTTCAAAAGCTAAGTAAAAACGTAAGTTCCTTTAGTAAGACTCAAGTGGATTTTAATTCATTTATAGAAGAAGAAGTGGAGCTCAATGAAAAGCTTGAGCTTAATGTGTTTAGGATTGTTCAAGAAAGCATGGCAAATGTGGTCAAGCATTCTAAAGCAAAAACAGCTTCCATTTCTATTACAAAAATAGACTCTCTTCTTAATATTATCATTGAAGATGATGGTGTTGGATTTGATAAAAATAAAATCAGTAATAATGATTCTTTTGGATTACAGAGCATAAAGGAGCGCGTGCAATTATTGAACGGTAATTTTTCTATTGATTCTAAAGAAGGACGAGGAACCACTATACTTATAGATATACCATTATGATAAAAGTAGCAATTGCAGATGATCACCAAACGCTTATAGATGGTATTTGTTTACGTTTGGAAAATGATAAAAATATTGACCTGAAATTTTTCACCAATAATGGCAGGGATTTTTTGAAAAAACTAAAAAACACACCTGTTGACATAGCGATTATAGATATAAAGATGCCAAAAATGGATGGTGTTTCCCTCACCAGAGTCTTAAGAGCTGAACATAGTGATATCAAGATAATTGTACTCTCGATGTTTGATCAGATCGATGCGGTGAGAAAAATGATTGATGCTAAAGTGAACGGCTATGTTTTAAAAACCTCTCCAATGGATGAATTAGTTATCGCTTTACGAGAAGTCTATGAAGGCAACGATTATTTTGACGACCATTTAGAAGGTATTTCAGAGCTTTTTAATAAAAGAGAGAAATCAGAAAAATCAAAGTTATCTCAAACTGAAAAAGAAATTCTTGATCTTATTGCGGAAGGCAAAACTTCTCAGGAAATTGCAGAGGTAAGGCAGTCTGCTGTTTCAACAATAGATACTCATAGAAGAAATATGTCTCATAAGCTCGGTCTTTACGGCAAGGGTGAACTTTTGCGTTATGCAATGGATAAAAAATATAAATTTGATTAAAAAATAAATTATGTCAATACTATTGGTCAGCACCACCAGAGATCCCGGTAAGTGGGCTAAAACACTTAAAGAAAAAAATGTGTCCCTGGATATTCAAATATATCCAGATGTGGAAAGGCCTGACGATGTTGAGTTTGCTATTTCATGGAAGCACCCTGAAGGACTTTACAAAGATTTTCCAAACCTAAAGGTAATCGCATCCATGGGGGCCGGTGTAAATCATATCTTGAAAGATGATAATCTTCCTGAAGATGTGAAAGTGACAAGAATCGTCGATGACCAGTTGACAAAAGATATGAGTGAGTTTGTTCTTTTACAGTGCCTGGCTGTTTCCAGGAATTTATTTATTCACCTCCAGGATCAATCTGAAAAACAGTGGAAACCGAAATCCTATCAAACACCTAAAAAAACGAGTGTCGGCATCATGGGTTATGGTGTGTTAGGTCAGGAAGCCGGAAAAGTTTTGAAGGCAAATGGATTTGAGGTTTATGGTTACGCGAATTCTTCTAAAATTGTAGATGGAGTTCAGGTTTATGGTGCAGATGAGCTAGACGCTTTTCTAAACAAAACTCAAATTTTGGTGTGTTTGCTTCCAGTGACTTCAAAGACTAAAGGAATTTTAGATTTGCAGCTATTTAATAAATTAAAGGAAGATGCGTATTTGATAAATGTCGCTCGCGGAGAACATTTGGTAGAAGCAGATCTTATTTCAGCAATAGACAGAGGTATTATCAAAGGGGCAAGTTTGGATGTTTTTCAGGAGGAGCCACTACCAGAAATTCATCCATTTTGGAATCATCCTAAAATTCAAATTACACCGCATATAGCGAGTATGACAGATCCAGAATCGGTAGCCAAGCAGCTGTTGGAAAATTATGAAAAGATGCAAAATGGCGAAACCTTGATGAATGAAGTTGATGTTGAGAAAGGATATTAAACTTAGATGTTTATCATCAAAACCCTTTTTTTATAATCAAAACACCAATAAACACAGCCAATATCCCAATCAACAGACTTCCTAATCCATAAAGAAGAAACTCTGTGTATAAGTTGTTTTTGAGCAAATTCATATTCTCTGAGGAGAATGTTGAAAACGTGGTAAATCCACCACAAAAGCCTACAACAAGCAGTAGTTGTAAGTTTGTGTGCGAGGTTTCAGATTTCAAAAACCAGCCCATTAAGATGCCTATGAGTAGACTGCCCAATACATTTACGGTTAAAGTTCCGTATATATCAAGTTTTGTGTCCACCTGATATTTAAAAATTAGAGATACCCAATACCGGACAAGACTGCCCAAACCACCACCTAAGAAAACCAGCAATGCAGACTTCATTAATTTTCAATTATAGGGATGTAAAAATTGGTAATCCATTCTGCTGGGTTTACAGTATCGTTTCCGTCAATTGCAAACTCAAGGTAAGGTTTTAAAGATCCGTTAATAATTAAATCTCTTTTTTCGATGATAGCTTCAGCTATAGATAAAAGTTCTTTAAGATTAAAATAATCTCCAGTAAGTTGAGTTTTAAAATACATGCTTCTGGTTATCGGCTTGGATAAAACTTCAAAATAATCTGGAATGACTACCCGATTTTCTGTTCCTACTCCGGCAGAAAATATGACGTTTTCAGTTTCTTCATATAAGTTTTCAAAAAGGATTAATCGACCTTTAAAAACACCAACTCCCTGTTCTTGCATGAAATTTTCAATACTTTTGAACGTAGGATTGGATTTTTTCAAAATATTTTCAAAATCAAGTCTTGAAGCAGAAGTTGCGTGGAGGAGGTAAAATCCGCCAGTTTCTACTTTGCCCACTGGTGAGATATCATAAACAGAGATCTCTTTAGTGATTTGTTGCTCAAGTGTTTTTAGACTTTCTTTTACGGCAGCTTCAGTAATTTCTAAATGCGTTTTATTTGTAAAAACATATTCAGTTTTTTGCCAAAAGCCAGCATCCGATTTTAAGTGAACTGTAATCTTGGAGTTCTGGTTATCTGAAGACCCAAATTTCCAACTTATATCAAATTCAGAAGAACTTAACCAGGTTTTTAATACGAGTCGTTGTTGAATTGAGTCCTGAGAGAATGATTTATTCTGAAAATTAATGGATTCAAAAGTTTCATTTTGCCACGAAAGTGTAGTGTTTTCAAAATTTTCTGCATTTCCAAGCCTTGGCTCTGAAGTTGCTTTTTGAGGAAAACTAAACCAATTTTTGTAGGTTGATAAATCCTGAATTCTTTCTTTCAATAACTCTGCTGGCAGCGAATTTTCAACAGTTATGGTTTTTTCTTCGGGAAGTGATATGGTGGCAACGTAGAGTGAACCAACTACAAATACGAGTACAATAAGGAAAAAAAGATATTTGAAAAATTTCATGTTATTTTAAATATTTAAGCTAAGATACTCAAAATGAGATCAGCGTTTTTGAATTTATTTTCTGGCTGTAAGTTCTGCGATTTTGACAATAACTTCGGTAGCTTTTACCATACTTTCTAGCGGAACATACTCAAATTTTCCGTGGAAATTGTGACCTCCAGCAAAGATGTTCGGACATGGTAAGCCTTTGTAGCTTAACTGAGCTCCATCTGTTCCTCCTCTTATAGGTTTTAAAATTGGTGTGATATCAATTTGTTTCATGGCCTCTTCGGCAATGTCTACAATGTATTTTATAGGCTCAACTTTCTCTCTCATATTGAAATATTGGTCCTTCAGCTCTATACTGATGTCAGCTTCTTCTATGCTGGTATTCATTTTTGAAACTATATCCTGCATCAATTGTTTTCTGGCTTCAAACTTATCTTTGTCGTGATCCCTTATGATGTATTTGAGCTCTGTAAGTTCGATGTCTCCGGATATTTTGGAGAGGTGGAAAAAGCCTTCGTAGTCTTCCGTACGTTCAGGAACTTCATCTTTGGGCAGAACGTCAATAAATCTTTGAGCCATATAGATAGAATTAACCATTTTGTTTTTGGCATATCCAGGATGAACACTCGTACCTTTAAATTTTATGACCGCTGAAGCAGCATTGAAATTTTCGTATTCTAATTCTCCAATTTGGCTGCCATCCATGGTGTAGGCATACTTTGCCCCAAACTTGTCGACATCAAAATGATGTGCCCCTCGGCCTATTTCTTCATCGGGTGTAAATCCAACTCTTATTTTACCGTGCTTAATCTCTGGATGATCGACCAAATATTCCATCGCAGAAATGATTTCTGTGACTCCTGCTTTATCATCTGCACTCAGTAGAGTTGTTCCATCGGTGGTGATCAAGGTCTGTCCTTTGTAATCCTTTAATTCTTTAAAATAGCTGGAAGATAAAACGATATTCTGTTCAGAATTTAATACGATGTCACCTCCATCATAGTTTTCATGGATTTGAGGATTAATGTCTGAAGCTTTAAAATCTGGAGAAGTGTCAAAGTGTGATACAAATCCAATAGTGTCAACATCGTATTCCACGTTGGAGGGAAGCGTTGCCATGATGTAGGCTTTGTCATCTATACTAACCTCTTCCAGGCCAATGTTTTCCAATTCTTTCTTGAGTAGGTCGGCGATGTCCCACTGTTTTTCAGTACTTGGAGTAGCGTTGCTACTGGGGTCACTTTGAGAGTCTATTTTGATATAAGTAAGGAATCTTTCTAAAAGCCTTTGTGAATTAATCATGCTATTTTTATTTTATTCAAAAATATGAATTTGAAGTTATTAAACCTCCTACAAATCGATTGTCTTAGAGAGATTTACTATATTTTTGTAATCAAACTTAGGGAAAGATGTATAAACAGATTTTAAGACCAATTTTATTTCGATTTGATCCTGAAAAAGTACATCATTTTAGTTTCAAATCTATTAAGTTTGCTCATCAACTCCCTGGTATTCCCTCTGTTCTAAAAAAAATGTTTTCACTTGAAGACAAACGCTTAGAACGAGAAGTTTTTGGACTTAAGTTTAAAAACCCAGTAGGCCTTGCCGCTGGGTTTGATAAGAATGCAGAATTGTACAAGGAATTATCAAATCTAGGTTTTGGTTTTATTGAAATAGGAACTGTAACTCCCAAAGCCCAACCTGGAAATCCAAAGAAGCGCTTGTTTAGATTGCAGGAAGACTCAGCTATTATCAATCGAATGGGTTTCAATAATGAGGGTGTCGGTGAAGCCGTCAAGCGGTTAAGAAAAAATACAGATGTTCTGATTGGTGGAAATATTGGTAAAAATAAAGTCACTCCCAACGAAGATGCTGTCGATGATTACGACTTCAGTTTTGAAGCCTTGTTTGATTATGTAGATTATTTTGTAGTCAATGTGAGTTCACCAAACACGCCTAACTTAAGAGCGTTACAAGACAAAGAACCCTTAACTCAGCTTCTAAATCACTTGGAGCAAAAAAACCAAAAGAAGCCTCACCCAAAACCCATTTTGCTGAAAATCGCTCCAGATCTGACTGAATCTCAGCTTCTGGATATTATTGAAATTGTTGAAACTACCAAAATTGCTGGAGTAATTGCCACCAATACGACGATTTCCAGAGAAGGTTTAGTGTCAGAATCCAAAGATGAAATGGGTGGTTTGAGTGGAAAACCTTTAAACAAATCTTCCACAGATGTGATTCGATTTTTGTCTGAAAAAAGTCATAAGGCGTTTCCAATTATTGGTGTTGGGGGGATCATGACGCCTGAAGATGCTTTGGAAAAACTAGATGCGGGAGCAAGTCTGGTGCAACTTTATACCGGGTTTGTTTACGAAGGTCCTGGACTTGTCAAAGCGATTAATCAAGCTATTTTGGATAAAATTTCCTGAATCTTATGTTGGAGCAACTCATCCCATTTCTTATTGCCTCAATATTATTAACGCTTTCGCCAGGGCCAGATATTATTTATGTACTTTCTCAGAGCCTTGTCGGTGGCTACAAAAAAGGGATAATTATTGCCTTGGGCTTGGTTTCAGGAATTATAATTCACACCTCTTTAGTAGCTTTTGGAGTTTCTCTGATCATCAGAAATTCTGAACCTCTTTTTTGGAGTATAAAGATTGCTGGAGCTCTTTACTTACTCTATCTAGCCTATAAGGTCTATTCGTCTCCGCCTCAAAATTTTTTTCAGGATAAGACTGTGGTTTCTAAAAAATCAGCTTTTTCTGATTTTAAAACAGGCTTTATCATGAATATCTTAAATCCAAAAGTCACCATTTTTTTCCTTGCATTTTTTCCAGGGTTTTTGTGGGATACTGAAAAGGATTTGATGATGCAATTTTATGTTTTAGGCGGTTTATTTATGTTGCAGGCTTTTGTGATTTTTAGTTTTGTGGCTGTACTTTCAGATCAACTTTCCAAAATTCTATTTAAATCTTCAACTTCTTATTCATTCCTAAAGTGGTTTCAAGTCATCACATTCGTTGGGATTGCAATTCTGATCCTACTTTAAGTTGAATTCACTTTTCAAAATGCCTTAAAACTGTATATTTGGGCCCATGAAATCAGTGAAACTTATTGAATGTCCCAGAGATGCCATGCAAGGCATCAAGCCTTTTATCCCTACAGATGAAAAAGTCAGATACATCCAATCCTTACTTAAATGCGGCTTTGACACTATAGATTTTGGCAGTTTTGTTTCGCCTAAAGCGATTCCGCAAATGCAGGATACTGCAGATGTCTTATCTATGTTGGATTTGTCACAAACACAAAGTAAATTACTGGCGATCGTTGCCAATAGAAGAGGAGCAGAGGATGCTTCAAAGTTTCCTGAGATTAATTACTTGGGTTATCCATTTTCGATTTCTGAAAATTTTCAAATGCGGAATACACACAAAACGATTTCCGAATCTGTTGAGGTGTTGAAATCAATTTTAGAAATAGCACATGCATCAGATAAATCAGTTGTTGCTTATTTATCCATGGGATTTGGAAACCCTTACGGTGATCCCTGGAGCACGGATATAGTGGGAGAGTGGACAGAAAAGTTAGCTGACTTGGGAGTGAAAATTCTTTCCTTATCGGATACAGTTGGAAGTTCAACACCAGATGTTATTGAAGACTTATTTTCAACGCTGATTCCTAAATATCCCGATATGGAATTTGGAGCTCATCTGCACACCACTCCAGATGCCTGGTATGAAAAAGTCCATGCCGCCACTCTGGGAGGTTGCCGAAGATTTGATGGGGCGATTCAAGGTTTTGGAGGCTGCCCCATGGCTAAAGATGACTTAACCGGAAATATGCAAACCGAAAAGATGTTGTCTTACTTCAATTCTAAAAACATCGAAAATTCGATTCGCATGACCAGCTTTGAATCGGCCTACAATAAAGCTTCAGATTTGTTTACAAAGTATCATTAGAAATTATAAAAGCGAGTAAAGGCAATCATTACTGTTTTTCACTTCTTTTGAATTTGAGTCTGGATACATTTGAAGCTGAGATAAAGTTAGCTTCAATTATGAAGTTCAAATAAACCCATAATAGCTGGGTTGAAAGGTAAGTCTGAAGGGTTTGCGTTAATCTAATATTCTCTTACAATTAATCAATTTTTATCATAAACCAGAAGGTTCACACAAAATACGCAAAGAAAAAAGGGAGAGTTATGCAAAGCATTGGTTATTGTCAATTTAGGAATTAGCGACTTTAGCGTTTTCTTAAATTGCTTTGATTAAAATTATAAATAATAGATGCATTCTTGTCCTTCAAATACTTAAATTGGTATAACATACTTTTTAGAAGATTCCCTTCTTTTTTACTTAATTTCGCAGTGTGAAAAATTCAAAGAAAGACATACGCGCACTTAGTAAAAAAGAATTGCAAGACTTCTTTGTCTCTCATGGGGATAAGTCCTTTAGAGGTTCTCAGGTTTATGATTGGTTGTGGAATAAAGCGACCTATAACTTTGAAGACATGACCAATTTGTCCAAAGAGACCAGGCAAATGCTGATGGATAATTTCGTTATCAACAATATTGAAGTCGATCAAATGCAGCGAAGCAAGGATGGCACTATCAAAAATGCGGTCAAACTTCACGATGGATTTACAGTGGAGTCGGTATTGATTCCAACCATGTCCAGAACAACAGCTTGTGTTTCTTCACAAGTAGGCTGCAGTTTAGATTGTAAATTTTGCGCAACTGCAAAATTGAAACGGCTTCGAAACCTCAATGCTGATGAAATTTTTGATCAGGTGGTGGCGATTGATAAAGAAAGCAAACTTTACAATGGCATTCCGCTTTCCAATATTGTATATATGGGAATGGGCGAACCTTTGATGAATTATAATAATGTATTGAAATCTATTGAAAAAATAACTTCCCCAGAAGGTTTAGGCATGTCTCCAAGACGAATTACTTTATCAACGTCTGGCGTCCCAAAAATGATTAAAAAACTAGCAGATGATGAGGTTAAATTTCACCTCGCGGTTTCATTACACTCTGCCATTGATGAAATAAGAACTCAAATTATGCCTTTCAATGCTAAGTTTCCATTAGCCGATTTGAGGGAATCTTTGGTGTATTGGTACGAGAAAACAGGTAAATCTGTTACTTACGAGTACATTGTATGGAACGGCATCAATGATCGAGAAGAAGATATTCGCGCTTTGGTAGAATTCTGCAAAGCTATTCCCTGTAAGGTGAATATTATTGAATATAATCCCATTGATGACGGCCAGTTTCAACAAGGTACAGATGTAGCTGTTGCCAAATATATGAATGCTCTGGAAGCCAATCACATCACGGTTACCTTAAGACATTCCCGTGGAAAAGATATAGATGCAGCCTGTGGACAGTTGGCTAATAAAATGAAGGTTTAACCCTAATTTTCAGATTTTCTTAATATTATAAACTCTATATTTGCGAGTCTTGAAAACAGTCTCTCAAATAAAAGAACCTATAGCTCATGAGATGGAACTTTTTGAAAAAAAGTTCTCTCTTTTTATGTCTTCTCGGGTTGCACTTCTCAACAAAATAACACACTTTATCGTCAACAGAAAAGGCAAGCAGATGCGACCTATGTTCGTGTTTTTGGTAGCCAAAATGGTCTCTGATGGTGAAGTGAACGATAGAACTTATCGAGGAGCTTCAGTTATAGAGTTAATCCATACAGCAACTTTGGTTCACGACGATATTGTGGATGATAGCAATCAGCGTCGTGGTTTTTTTTCCATCAATGCCTTATGGAAAAATAAAATCGCCGTATTAGTGGGTGATTTCCTGTTATCTAAAGGCTTACTGTTATCTATAGATAATAATGATTTTGACTTGTTGAAAATTATATCTGTGGCGGTTCGCGAAATGAGTGAAGGAGAATTGCTCCAAATAGAAAAAGCCCGTAGACTGGATATTACAGAAGATATTTATTATGAAATTATTCGTCAAAAAACGGCTACACTTATCGCAGCTTGCTGCAGTCTTGGCGCAGCAGCAGTAAAGCCTGATTCTGCTCATGTGGAATCTATGAGGAAATTTGGAGAGCTTATCGGGATGGCGTTTCAGATTAAGGATGATCTTTTTGATTACGGAGAACAAAAAATCGGTAAACCCACGGGAATCGATATTAAAGAACAGAAAATGACGCTTCCTCTTATTTACACATTGAACCAGGTGTCCAAAAAAGACAAAGACTGGATCATCAATTCAGTAAAAAATCATAACAAAGACAAACAGCGGGTTAATCAAATTATTGATTTTGTGAAATCTTCAGGAGGTTTGGAATACGCTCAAACTAAGATGAAAGCTTTTCAAAAAGAGGCTTCAGAAATTTTACAACAGTATCCAGAATCCAAATACAAAGCTTCTCTTCAACTCATGATCGATTATGTTATCGATCGTGAAAAATAAACCTGAAAAGTTGAAAATGTAATAAACACTCAGACCTCACAGGTTTTAAAACCTGTGAGGTCTCGTAAAATTAATCTTAACTTGAGTGAAATATTTTTTATCATGTACTATTATTTTATCTTTATTTAAATTTCAAATTGATTTCCATTGATTAGTAAAACTACCATTGATAAAGTATTTGATATTTCCCGGGTTGAGGAGGTCATTGGAGATTATGTTCAATTAAAAAAATCGGGAAGTAATTTTAAAGGTTTAAGTCCATTTACGGAAGAGCGTTCGCCGAGTTTTATGGTCTCACCAGTAAAGCAAATTTGGAAAGACTTTAGTTCCGGGAAAGGGGGTAATGTCGTTGCTTTCTTGATGGAACACGAACACTTTACTTATCCTGAAGCCATCAAGCATTTGGCAAAACGCTACAATGTCGAAATTGAAGAAACGGAGCAATCTTCAGAAGAAAAGGAAAAGGCAAGTGAAAGGGAGAGCATGTATCTGGTCAATGAATTTGCCAAAACTTTCTTTGTAAAGCAGATGCTTCATACCGATGAAGGCAAGTCGGTAGGACTGAGCTATTTTAAAAATCGTGGATTTACTTCAGAAACCATTGAGAAATTTGATCTTGGCTATTCCCCAGACGAGTGGCAAGCCTTTACGGACACAGCTTTACAAAAAGCCTATAAATTAGAATTTCTTGAAAAAACAGGTCTTACTATCGTCAAGGGAGAAAAGCGATTCGACCGCTTCAAGGGTCGGGTAATGTTCCCAATTCATTCTATGTCTGGTCGTGTACTTGGTTTTGGTGGACGAATTCTGACTAACGATAAAAAGCAGGCCAAATACCTCAATTCGCCTGAAAGTGAAGTCTACCACAAAAGTAAAGTGCTTTACGGACTTTATCAGGCCAAGCAGGCTATTGCTAAATCCGATAATTGCTATCTGGTTGAAGGCTATACAGATGTGATTCAGTTTAATCAAACCGGGATTGAGAATGTGGTGGCTTCCTCAGGGACAGCCTTAACACCAGAGCAAATTCGACTCATCAGCAGGTTGACCAACAATATAACGGTTTTATTTGATGGTGATGCCGCTGGTTTGAGAGCTTCCATTCGAGGAATTGATTTGATTTTGGAACAGGGCATGAACGTGAAAGTTTGTCTTTTTCCTGAGGGCGAAGACCCCGATAGTTTTGCAAAAGCTAATACACTTGAAGATCTGCAACTTTACCTTGATGAAAATGCTCAGGATTTTATAAGATTTAAAGCTTCGCTTTTGCTGGAAGATGCAGAGAAAGATCCAGTCAAGAAAGCCGAAGTAGTGAGGGATATTGTGAATTCAATTTCAAAAATTCCAGACCAGATTACTCAGGAAATTTATATCCAAACCTGCTCCAATCTTCTTGATGTTTCAGAAGATGTATTGTTTAGTACACTGGCTCAAATTCTTGCCAAAGACAGAAGAGAAGCAGGTCGTGGAGACAGACGGAAAACTCTTGAAGTTGTAAAAGAAACTAAAGAATCAACTCCGGTTCATAAAGTCGATCAGCAGTACGTTTTGGAGCGAAGTTTAATTCAGTTGCTGTTGAGATACGGAGAGCATACTGCTGTTTTTGTGGATTTTGACTTTGATTTTGAAGAAGATAAACACTTAGAAGTTAAACGAGAATATGTTGTTTTCGAAAAAATATTTATCGAATTGCAGGAAGATGAAGTTGAATTTTCAAATCCTATTTTCAAAGAATTATTCGATCTTATTATTGAAACCTATGTTAAGGATAGAATTCTAAAAATCGATAGTTTTGTGAATCATTTAAAGCCTGAACTCGCTCAAGAAGTCACTTCCATTTTGATGGAGTATGAAAAGAATCAACTTCACGATTGGAAGCGTCAGGAAATTTTTGTTGTCGATAAAAGTGTTTTGGATCCCCGAGAGGTAATGGAAACTATCCTAAATCTTCGCCGTTTTCTTATAAGAAAAAAGGTAAAAGAGCTTAGTGAAATTATTAGAGATCAGAAAGAAGATGTAGATATAGAACTGATTAGAGAAACTATGGAATACAATGGACTTGAAGTTTTAATTTCCAATAAACTTAACAGAGTGTTGTAGTTTAAGTGCTCTCTGTAGCTTTTTTTCTTGCAAAAATTAACACGTTGACTTCAATTAATCTTTGAACTCTTCTGGAATTTCGCAAACAGGAATAGCTCGCATTTTGTGTTGATTCGCAGAATGTAATTTCTTATAAATTTTCAATACCTCTTGTTGCCTATCTGTTATTTCGGACTGATCTCCGTCAAATTCCATAGCCCATTCCAATTCATCATAGCTAGCGCCAATTTGGTCTTCATCTGTTCTGCTATCACCAAAAAGCCCGTCTGTAGGCTCTGCTTCTTGTATTTCATTAATTACGTTTAGATCTTTTGCGATTTCGAAAACTTCACTTTTCATCAAGTCTGCTAAGGGACTTAAATCCACACCGCCATCTCCATATTTAGTATAGAATCCTACCCCAAAATCTTCAACCTTATTTCCAGTTCCAGCAACTAAATAGCTGTGGATTCCAGCAAAATAATAAAGCGTAGTCATTCTCAATCTCGCTCTGGAATTGGCAAGTGAAAAATCCTGCACATCTTTACTTTCAATTTCTGGTAAATTCGCTTTGAATGTATCAAATGTGTTGGATAAATCAACTTTTACAGAGCTTACATTAGCAAATCTGCTTTCCAGTTGTTCTATATGTTTTCTGGCTCTGGATACTTGAGATTTGTGTTGGTGAATGGGTAATTCCACACATAATGTAGGTTTGCCAGTAGTAGCACAAAGTGTTGAGGTTACAGCTGAATCAATTCCACCAGAAACTCCAATAACAAAACCTTTTTGTTGACTCTCTTTCAAATAATCCTTCATCCAATCTGTGATATGATCTATTGTTTTCTGGGCTTTCATAAGGCTATTTTTAGGCTTTAATACTTACATTTGTCTCAAATATAAGTAATCTGTTTTGTTGAAAAACATCAAGTCTGGAAATATGAGGATTCGTTTAATTTTGTTAAGTCTTTTTTTCGTTTTATCAGCCTGTGATAAAAACTCAAAACTAAATACAGAAGCAGAAGCCTTAGCAATTAATACAGAGGTTAAAAGATTTGATCTGACATTCGCTGAAACAACACCAGACAATTTATCAGCATTAAAGTCAAAGTATCCAGCTCTTTTCCCAGACCAAGTTCCAGACAGTCTGTGGGTTGCTAAAATGCAAAGTGGTTTACAAAAAGAAATCAATACTGAAGTTCAAAGGACATTTCCAGATTTTAAGGAAGAAAAAATAAGAATTGAGCATTTTTTTAAATATGCAAAGTATTATTTTTCGGACTATAATATTCCAACGGTTTACACTTTGGCAGAGGAGGTGAATTACAGACGAAAATTAGTATTAACGGAAGATGCTTTATTAATTTCTCTTGATAATTATTTAGGGAGTGAGCATAAATTTTATGAAGGCTTAGCTCAATATATTGCTCAACAGCAGGATGAAGAATTTTTAATTTCGGATGTAGCTGAAGCATTTATAAAGCAAAAATTAAATTCTAAACGATCCAGAACTTTTTTGTCTGATATGATTTACCATGGTAAAATTCTTTATCTAAAAGACCTTTTAATGCCTTTTGAATCTGATCATGCAAAAATTTATTATTCTGAAGAGCAATTAAAATGGGCTGAAGAAAATGAAACTGAAATCTGGTCTTTTTTTGTTGAACGCAATTTGATTTATTCCACAGATAATCGTTTAGAAGACCGCTTTATAAATCTAGCGCCTTATTCAAAATTTTATTTGGAACTAGACAATGAGTCCTCACCAAGAATCGGTCAATATGTAGGATGGCAGATTGTGAGGGCTTACATGAATAAATATCCTAATACAAACATAAAAGAACTCTTAGAACTTGAGTCTGATGTTATTTTTAAAAAATCAAAATATAAACCTTAGTTATGATTGAGAAAAAATCTGAAATTAAAATCAATGTTGTTACAGACGATAATAGAATTCCAGAAAAGTTAACCTGGTCCGCACAAGATGGCGGTATTGACAATGAAGAGGCTAAAGCGGCCTTCTTAAGTATTTGGGACCACAAAGCTCAAGAAACCTTACGTATTGACCTTTGGACCAAAGAGATGCCAGTTGATGAGATGAAAAAGTTTTTTCATCAAATTTTTGTAGGGATGACAGATACCTTTCAGAGAGCAACCGATGATGAAAAGATGACCGCAACGATGAGAGATTTTTGCGATTATTTTGCTGAAAAGTTAGATATTAAAGATGCAAAAAATGATGCAAAAGAATAAGGCCTTAATTTTTGTATACAATGCCAATGCTGGAGTAAATAATTCGTTACTAGACAGTGTTCATAAGATTTTAAGTCCAAAAACTTACGAGTGTAAGCTATGTGAGCTTACTTTCGGCATTGTTTCAGAAAACAGAAAATGGAAGACATTTCGGAAAGAAAGCGATATCGAAATGATATTTTTTCACAAGGACGAATACAAGAAAAAATTCAAATCAAAATTTGAAAAGCTGTACGATCTTCCAGTAATACTTTATCAGGATAATTATGACCTGAGCTTGATGATTGGAAAAGATGAACTTAATCAAATTGAAGACGTGGATATTTTGATCCACAAGATTAAATCGAGATTGTAATTACACCAGAGTTTCGTTAATGCTTTGTATGTAATTCAAAATTTCATCACGTCCTGTTTGATTTGCTGAAGATGTCACAAAATAGGGGGGCAGTTCTTCCCAGGTCTCAAGAAGTTTAGATTTGTAGTCCTCAATGTTTTTTTCCAAAACATTAGGCTTTAGTTTATCAGCTTTTGTAAATACAATTGAAAAGGGAATGGTGTTCATACCCATCCACTCCAGAAATTCTAAATCGATAGGTTGAGGGACATGTCTACTGTCAATTAAAATAAAAGTATTAACAAGTTGTTGTCTTTTTTCAAAATAGGCCGTAATGTATTTCTGAAACGTTTTTTTCTCCTGTTTGCTTACTTTGGCGTAACCATATCCTGGTAAATCTACCAGGTGCCAATTCTCATTAATTAGGAAATGGTTGATCAGTCGAGTTTTTCCAGGCTTACCAGACACTTTTGCTAAGGCCTTTCTGCCCGTGAGCATGTTGATTAGTGAAGATTTACCAACATTACTTCGACCTATAAATGCATATTCAGGTAATTGAGTATTCGGACATTTGGTAACGTCCGAATTGCTCATCACAAACTCTGAGGTTTTAATTTTCATGGCTTAAAGTCTTATAATTTTCTTTTCTCAAGCCAGTCAAACAAGATTTGGTTGAATTCATCTGGATGTTCCATCATAGCTGCATGTCCACATTTATCAATCCAAAATAATTCAGAGTCTGGAAGTAATTTGTCGAAGTCTTTTGCAACTTGTGGAGGAGTAACTTGGTCTTGTCTTCCCCAAATGATACAAGTTGGTGTTTCCATGTTTGGAAGATCTTTGGACATATTATGTCGTATGGCGCTTTTGGCGATAGATAGAGTTCTTATTAGTTTACTTCTATCATTCACTACGCTATAAACATCGTCGATAATTTCTTGTGTAGCGACTTCAGGGTCGTAAAATACATCCTGAGCTTTCTTTTTGATGTATTCATAATCACCACGTTTGGGATAACTTTCTCCCATTGCACTTTCATAAAGACCCGAGCTTCCTGTGATGACAAGCGCTTTAACAATTTCGGGGTATAATTTTGTAGTGAGTAGTCCTACATGTCCGCCAAGGGAATTTCCAACCAAAATCACCTTTCCATAAGCCTTAAAGTCTATGAATTCCTTGATGTATTTTGTAAGGTTTTTGATGTTGGTTTTAAGCAATGGTAGTTCATAAAGTGGCAATTCAGGTACAACAACTTTATAACCTTTTTTAGGGAAATAAGACATAACACCATCAAAGTTGCTCAAGCCACCCATAAGTCCGTGTAAAATAACAATTGGAGTGCCTTCGCCTTTTTCAAAGTATTTAAACTTTCCGTCTTGCTTTATATGTTCTTCCATCAGGTTTTTTAGAATTTCAAAATCCAAATATAAAGATATTTGAATAAGAAAACCTTACAGTTTTTAGGACTTGTCAATTATGGATATAAATGTTTGTAAATAAGACTTTTAAAACTGATTTCGTTTGTAGATTTCTGTGTTTTGCACTTCAAATTCTCTCGAACTGAAGAATTATCCTTTTATCCACAGCTATTGGGCTTATATTAAAAGACTTCAAATCTTAGGTTATTACTGCCTTAGACAAGTCTTAAAGGCTTCTAATGGAAAAAGTTATCCACAATGTGGTAGAAAGTGGTAAAATGTGGTAAAAATTTCGATATATTTGAAATTGAAATCAAACTAATCATGAACACCCTCATAGGATCTTACGAATGCAAAGTTGACACAAAAGGTCGACTTATGCTACCGTCTGGCTTGAAAAAGCAGATGCTTCCTATCCTTGAAGAGGGTTTTGTTTTGAAACGTTCTGTGTTTCAGCCATGTCTGGAATTGTATCCTATGAGTCAGTGGAATTTACTCATGGAAAAGATGAATGGCTTAAATCGATTCAATAAAAAAAACAATGATTTTATAAGAAAATTTTCTGCAGGAGTCAAAATGATTGAGGTCGATGCAAACGGGCGATTATTGATTCCTAAAGACCTTATCAGTTTTGCATCTATAGAAAAAGAAATAGTCGTCTCTTCTGCAATCAATATTGTTGAAATATGGGATAAAGATAAATATGAATCTGTCGTTAGTGAATCTGAGGATTTCGCAGATCTAGCTGAAGACGTTATGGGATTTGAAACCAATGAGTGAAGCTTACCACATTCCTGTGTTGCTCAAAGAAAGCATTGATGGCATGTCCATAAAACCAAATGGTGTTTATGTGGATGTGACCTTTGGCGGTGGTGGACATTCCAAAGAAATCCTATCCCGACTTGGTGAACATGGAAAACTTTACGCTTTCGATCAGGATCATGATGCTCAGCAGAATTTAATCAATGATTCCCGCTTTACGCTGATACAAGCAAATTTCAGGTTTATTAAACGTTTTTTGAAGCTGGAAGGAGTCAAAGAAGTAGATGCTATACTTGGAGATTTCGGTGTTTCTTCTCATCAGTTTGATGAAGGGGAACGAGGGTTTTCAATACGATTTGATGCCGAACTCGATATGAGGATGGATCAGCAGACTGGAATTAGTGCATCAGAATTAATCAATACGTATTCTGAAGAGCAATTATCTCAATTGTTGTGGCAGTATGGTGAAATCAAAATGTCTAGAAAACTTGCAAAAGCCATTGTTGAAGAAAGATCGGTAAAACCTATTCAATCCACTTCAGAATTGAATGCTTTGCTTACTCCATTTTTTCCACCTACAAAAGTGAACAAGTTCCTAGCTCAGGTTTATCAAGCTATTCGCATAGAAGTCAATCAAGAAATGGAGGCACTTAAAGAGTTTTTGCTTCAAACTCCAGACTTGATCAAAAAGGGTGGAAGACTGAGTTTGATTTCCTACCATTCTTTGGAAGATAGACTTGTGAAGCGATTTATAAGAGACGGGAAATTTTCCGGAGCTCCAGAAAAAGACTTTTATGGTAACATGCTGGTTCCCTTTAAAAAAACAGGGAAGCTAATTACTCCAGCTCAAACCGAAATGAGACAAAACAATAGATCTAGAAGTGCAAAATTGAGAATTGGCGAAAAGTTATAATCATGACAAATGGCTTAAGAAACATATTAAAAGGCAAATTTTTGGTAAGCGAAGGCGCTTTTACCAACTGGGCTTTTATTGTGTTTTGCGCATTGCTGGCCATTATAATGATTGCAAGTTCTCATAGTGCAGAAAGAAAAGTATATCAGGTTGCTGAACTCAATCAGCAATTAAAAGAATTGAGAAGTGAATTTGTTGATACTCGTAAAACAGTAATGCAACAAAAAATGGAGTCCAATGTTGCAAAAAAAATGAAACAACGCTCCATAGGCTTATCGGATAAGCCGCCTTATAAAATTATAGTAAAGTCCAAATAAAATGACAACAGACAAAAGCATTTTAAGGAGGTTTTACATCATAGCTGCAATCTTCGTAGTTGTGTTTTTGCTTATGGGCTACAAACTTTTCGATATTCAGGTAGTAGAAGGTCAGAAATACAGGAATTTAGCCCAAGAAACAGTATATAGAAACTTCAGTATAGAGCCTAATCGTGGTAATCTCTACGATACGAATATGAACTTATTGGCGACTTCTGTGCCCAAATATGATATCCGATTTGATGCAGTCACAGTTTCAGAAAGTAATTTTCAGAAATATGCTTCTGCATTAGCTTCAGAATTATCAAAAAAACTTGGTAACTCCAAAAATTATCATCTTCAGAAGCTAAAGAAAGCGAGACAAATCAAAAATAGATACGTGCTTATTGCAAAGCAAGTTGATTATTCAGATTATGTTGACATAAGAGAGTTTCCGCTTTTCAATCTTGGGCCTTATAAAGGGGGGTTCATAGCAGAACAATCTACAGTTCGTGAAAACCCGCTTGGAAAAATTGGGGAAAGAACTGTTGGTTTTGGAAATGTAGGCTTGGAAGGTGCTTTTGATGAATTTTTAAAGGGAAAAAAAGGAAGAAGATTAAAGCAAAAAATAGCTAAAGGTCAGTGGAAACCAATAAGCGATATCAATGAAGTTGAGCCTGAAGATGGCTATGATGTTATTTCTACTATTGACGTCAATATTCAGGATGTAGCTCATCATGCGTTGCTAGAACAGTTAGAGCATTTTGAAGCCGACCATGGAAGTGTTGTGGTTATGGAAACCAAGACAGGTGAAATTAAGGCTATATCCAATTTAGGACGTATCAAAAATTCTGATAAATATTACGAAAAACTCAATTATGCGGTTTATGAACCACACGAGCCAGGTTCTACTTTCAAATTGATGAGTATGGCTGCTGCTTTGGAAGACAAAGTTATAGATACAAGTACAGTGTTTGATACTGAAAAAGGCATGGTTCAGTTTTTTGATAGAAGAGTTTATGATTCCAAACGTGGTGGGTATGGAAAGATATCTGCAGCTGAGGCATTTGAGGTGTCTTCGAACACGGCTTTTGCCAAAATGATTTATGAGAATTATAAAGACAAGCCAGAGCGATTTGTCAATCGTCTTTATAATATGGGATTAAATGAAAAGATAGGACTTCGAATTAAAGGAGAAGGAAAACCTCACATTCCTCATCCTCAGGACTCCAACTGGTATGGTACCACTCTGCCCTGGATGTCATTTGGTTATGGAGTTTCCTTAACCTCACTACAAACTTTGACTTTTTATAATGCTATTGCAAATGATGGATTGAAAATTAAGCCAAAATTCATCAAGCAGGTAAGAGATAAACATACACTTATTGAATCCTATTCAGACCCAATAGTTGAAGGGAGCGTATGTTCAAAAGAAACGGCTTTGAAACTTCAGGACTTGATGAAGAGGGTTGTGGAAAAAGGAACAGGAAGCAACATCAATAATTCAAATTTTTCTATGGCGGGAAAAACAGGAACTTGCCAAACTGAATATTGGATTGAATCTGGAAGATACGTTTCTTCTTTCGTAGGCTATTTTCCTGCAGATGAGCCAAAATATTCTTGTATTGTCGTCATCCACAAACCAAATCCAAAAATAGGTTATTACGGAAGTACTGTCGCAGCACCAGTTTTTGAAAAAATCGCTCAAAAAATCTATATCGACACACCGCTCAAGGATGAAATTACCAAGGAGGCTTTTAATTCCGAAATTGTAAATGAGACCTATGAAAATTACTTCGAAGTTTCTCAAAAATACAAAACAGTCATGCCAGACATTACGGGATATCCTGCTATGGATGCTGTTTCGATTTTAGAGAATTTAGGATTGAAAGTGAATTTGGTCGGCAACGGTAAAGTAAAGAGGCAATCGATCAAAAGCGGAACAAAAATTACAAATAATCAAAGAGTAAATCTAATATCAAGTTGAAAGTTTTAAAAGACATATTATATAAAGTTTCTATTGAATCTGTAAAAGGTTCAACTGCACTAGAGGTGAACGATATTCATTTTGACAGCCGTTTGGTTGCAGCTCAAGATGTATTCGTGGCGATAAGAGGTGCAGCAGCAGATGGACATTTGTTTATTGATGCAGCGATTTCAAAAGGAGCTGTAGTTGTAGTTTGTGAAGATCTTCCTTCTGAATTGGCTCTGGAAATTACTTATATTCAGGTTAAAGATACTAGAGAGGCCTTGGCTTTTATGGCCTCAAATTTTTACGATAACCCTTCCTCAAATCTCAAACTGATAGGGGTTACAGGAACCAATGGGAAAACGACAGTTAGCTCACTGCTTTTTCAATTATTTAAAGCTCTTGGCTTTAAGGTAGGTTTGATTTCTACGGTAACCATCAAGGTAAATGATAAGGAGTTTGCCACCAAGTTGACAACACCAGATTCTTTGACCATTAATTCTTACCTGAGAAGGATGAATGAAGTGGGTGTAGAGTTTTGCTTTATGGAAGTCAGTTCTCATGGAATTGCTCAGCACAGGACTTTAGGGCTTGATTTTGTCAGCGGTATTTTTACCAATTTATCCCAGGATCACCTGGATTATCACAAATCCTTTGCTGAATATAGAGATGTCAAGAAGAGATTTTTTGATCAGTTGTCTAAAAAAGCTTTTGCTCTAACAAATGTCGACGACAAGAATGGCAACTATATGCTTCAGAATACTAAAGCTAAAACTTATGGTTACGGAGTAAAAAACCTAACAGATTATAAAGTTAGAATTCTTGAAAAAAGCTTTTCAGGATTAAAATTAAATATCAATGGTAATGAAGTTTGGTCAAGATTTATAGGCGATTTCAATGCTTATAATTTATTGGCAGTCTATGCTTCAGCAGATTTGCTTGGAGTAGAGCAATTGGAGAACTTACAGATTCTAAGCCAGCTAAAGCCCGTTGATGGAAGGTATCAGCATCATATTTCGGATACAGGAATTCACGTCATTGTCGATTATGCACACACTCCGGATGCACTGAAGAATGTGTTACAAACCACCAATGATATCAGAACTCGAAATGAAGAACTTATCACTGTTGTAGGTTGTGGAGGTGATCGCGATAAGACGAAGAGACCTTTGATGGGTAAAATTGCTGGAAACTTAAGTACTAAAGTCATTTTAACGAGTGATAATCCACGGACTGAAGATCCGGATGATATCATAAACGATATAGAAAAAGGAGTTGAGCCTCATGATGTATATAAAACTCTGAGTATCAACTCAAGGCTACAAGCCATAAAAACGGCTTGTAGTATGGCTAACAAAGGAGACATCATTTTGATAGCTGGAAAAGGACATGAAACTTATCAGGAAGTACATGGAGTGAGATCAGATTTTGATGATTTGAAAATCGTAAAGGAACTACTAGCTCAATTTAATAAATAAGATATGTTATACCATTTATTCGAGTTTTTGGAAAGTAACTACGATCTCCCAGGTGCGCG
>Ga0306899_1000080_pt1 | contig 57913 bp, 55 predicted proteins | sample AntRauMFilla3764_FD_190407 | JGI IMG/M metagenome (GOLD analysis project Ga0306899, IMG submission 190407) | Saline lake microbial communities from Rauer Islands, Antarctica - Metagenome Filla 3 #764 (v2) (version 2) | ecosystem: Environmental > Aquatic > Non-marine Saline and Alkaline > Saline ... | reverse complement strand
CCCAGCTCGGTGACTTCTGGTTCGTCTCGACGGCGAGCGTGCTGGCCTACTGGCTGGGCTCGACTACGCCACGACTGGGACGCGGGCTCACCCGCGAGCGGGGCGCGACGCTCGTCGGGCTGGTCGCGACCGCCGCCGCCGTCTCCGTCGCACTGAAGGCGGTCTTCGCGTTCCCGCGACCCCCGAACCCCGAGATAGTGGCCGCAGCCGCCGGCCTCCCCTGGCCCGTCAGCCCCTTCTACGAGTCGGTGGTCACCGGCCGCGGCTACGGCTTCCCGAGCGGCCACGCGACCACGACGGTGCTGGTCTGGGGCGGGTTCGCGTGGGCGCTGGAGGTCGGTACCCGGCGACAGCGCTACGGGGTCGCGGCCGCGGTCGTCGCGGTCGTCTCGCTCTCGCGGCTCGTCCTCGGCGTGCACTACCTCGTCGACGTGGTCGCCGGTGCGACCGTCGCCGCGGGAGTCCTCTGGCTGGCCGTGACGCGCCTGCGGACGCCGACGCGCGTGTTCGCCCTCGTGACGCTCGCGGCCGTCGCCGGTGTCGTCGCGGGCGGGCTCACACGGGACACCGCCGCCACGCTCGGCCTCGGCGTCGGCGGGCTGGTCACGTGGGCAGCCCTCGACGGCGTCCCCGAGCCCACCCGCCGGGGCGGCGCCGTCACGGCCGCGCTGGGAGCCGTCTCCCTCGGCGCGCTCGCCGTCGCCGTGGTCGCACTGGACCTCCCGGACCCGGTCGCCGGTGCCGTCGCGGCCGTCGGGACGGCGGTGGCGCTATCGCTGCCGCTGGTCGGTGAGCGCGTCGCGAAAAAATCTGAAGTCGGGTCGCCTTAGAACGTCTCGAGGTACTGGTCGAGCTCCCACTGGGAGACGTCGACGAGGTACTCCGTGAACTCCTGTCGCTTGGCCTCGACGAAGTTCTCGTAGACGTGCTCGCCCAGCGCGTCGCTGATGACTTCGTCCTGTTCGAGTTCGTCGATTGCCTCGCCGAGGTTCGTCGGCAGCGTGTCGATGCCGTACTCCTCGCGCTTGTCCTCGTCGAACTCGTAGATGTTCTCGCGGACCGGGTCGTCGCAGTCGAGGTCGCGCTCGATGCCGTCCAGACCGGCGTGGATGAGCGCGGCGAAGGCGAGATACGGGTTACAGGACGGGTCGGGGAAGCGGGCCTCGATACGCGCGGCGGCCGGCGTGCGGGCGGCCGGCTTGCGGATGAGCGCCGAGCGGTTCCGGTCGGACCAGGCGACGTAGACGGGCGCCTCGTAGCCGGGGACCAGGCGCTTGTAGGAGTTCACCGTCGGGTTGGTGACCGCGGCGATGGCGGGCGCGTGGTCGAGGATACCGGCGATGAAGCTCTGTGCGGTCTCCGAGAGGCCGAACTGGCCGGACTCGTCGTAGAACGCGTTCTCGCCGTCCTGGAACAGCGAGATGTGCGTGTGCATACCCGAGCCGTTGATGCGCGGAATCGGCTTCGGCATGAACGTCGCGTGCAGGTCGTGCTCGGCCGCGATGGCACGAACCACGGACCGGAAGGTGGCGACGTTGTCGGCCGTCGACAGGGCGTCGTCGTACGTGAAGTTGATCTCGTGCTGGCCCTGGGCGACCTCGTGGTGGGAGGCCTCGATGTCGAAGCCCATGTCCTCCAGCCCGTAGATGATGTCACGGCGGACGTCGGAGGCGAGGTCCTTCGGCGCGAGGTCGAAGTAGCCACCGGCGTCGTTGGTCTTCGTCGTCGCGCGGCCCTCTTCGTCCTCCTCGAACAGGAAGAACTCCGGCTCGGGGGCGGCGTTGACGTCGAAGCCCATCTCTTCGGCGCGGGCGACGGCGTCCTTCAGGACGCGTCGCGGGTCGCCCGAGAACGGCTCGCCGGTCGAGGTGTCGATGACGTCACAGATGAGTCGAGCGCTGGAGCCGCCCTCGACGTTCTCGCGCCACGGCAGAATCTCGAACGTGGACGGGTCCGGGTCCAGACGCATGTCGGACTCCTGAATGCGGACGAAGCCGTTGATCGAGGAGCCGTCGAAGTAGATGCCCTCCGTGAATGCTTTCTCGGCCTGTTCGGCCGTGATCGAGACGTTCTTGATTGTACCGAGGATGTCCGTGAACTGAAGGCGCAGGAAGTCGACGTTCTGCTCTTCGATCTCGTCGAGTACCTCCTCTGCCTCAGCGGAAAGTTCGCTTGTCATGCTTGGACAACGGGTAGGACCACTGCTACTACTAAAACCCTGCCGTTTTACGCAAGGATTTCTCCCTGGTCGTTCGCATTTGGACATTCGTAAAATTCTAATCCCCCGCTACCGTGAGTGGATGTAATGACGTATGAAAATTTCGACCGCAAGTTAGTGAATGCCCTTTTGGGGGATGGCCGTGCCAGCCTGCGAAGCCTCGGTGAGGACCTCGACGTGTCGGTGACGACCGTCTCGAACCACCTTTCGGACCTCGAGGACGAGGGCATCATCAACGGCTACACCCCGAAGGTGGACTACGACGCGCTGGGCTACGACGTCACAGCCATCATCCAGCTCAAGGTGGAGGGGTCCTCGCTGCCCGACGTGACCGAGAGCCTCAAAGAGCACAAGCAGATGATCTCGGTGTACGAGGTCACCGGCGACTACGACATCATCGCCGTCGGGAAGTTCACCGACACCGACGGGATGAACGCCCAGATCAAGGAACTGCTCACCGACCCGGAGATCAACGAGTCCAACACCTCCGTCGTGCTCAACACGGCGAGCGAACACGAGCAGTTCGAACTCGACCTGGAGTAGCCCGCGCGGACCGCGAGACGGGTGGGACCGCCGGGACGAACGGGGGGCCTGACACTGTACCCGACAGCGGCTGTGCCGTTGTCCGCGGTCGTAGGGCGTCCGCCCGAAAGCGCTGCGTGGGAATGACACGGCAGGCGGCAGGGAACCAACGGACTCTTGACTGACCAGTCAGTTAGTTCCGGCAATGAGCGATGGTGACGCCGCGGAGGAGATCATGTGTGCCACGTACCGCGCGCTCTGTTCGCACGGCTACGCGGACCTGACGATGCAGGACATCGCCGACGAGTCCTCCAAGAGCAAGGCCGCGCTCCACTACCACTACGACAGCAAGCACGACCTGCTGTGTGCCTTCCTCGACTATCTCTACGACCGGTTCGTCGAGCGGACGGCCGACGTCGAGGGCGAGGACGCCCACGAGCGGCTGCTCGGCCTCGTCGACGCGGTGTTGACCGAGCGAGACAACCGCGAGGCGTTCGAGACCGCGATTCTCGAAATCCGCGCGCAGGCGCCCTACGAGGACGGGTTCCGCGACCGGCTGACGCGGTTCGACGACCACCTCGTCGGCGAACTGACCGGGATTCTGGAGGCGGGCATCGCGGACGGGACCTTCGACCCCGACATCGACCCGGCTGACACCGCACAGTTCGTCGTGACGGTGCTGACGGGCACGTCGACCCAGCGGGTCACCGCCGGCCAGCCCGTCGAGTGTAGCCAGCGGATGCTCGCCGACTACGTGGAGACGAACCTGCTCGCCGACCCGGAGGCGCTGTCGGCATGAGCGCTCGCGAGCGCGTGAGCGCACTCGCGGAGCGGCTGGGCGGGCTGTTCAAGGGGAAAGACGAGCTGGAGCTGACCAGCGGCCCCATCGGGAAGCCGCTGCTGTATCTCTCCTTTCCCATCGTCATCACGAACCTCCTGCAGGTCGCGTACAACCTCGCCGACACCTTCTGGCTCGGGCAGTACAGCACGACCGCGCTGGCGGCCATCTCGTTTGCGTTCCCGATGATATTCCTGCTCATCTCGCTGGGGATGGGGCTCTCGGTGGCGGGCAGCGTGCTGGTCGCCCAGCACACCGGGGCCGAGGAACACGCCGAAGCCGAGTACGCCGCCTCCCAGACGCTGACGTTCGCGGTCGCCGGGTCGCTGTTGCTGGGGTCGGTCGGCTACTTCTTCGTCGAGGACTTCCTGCGGGTGCTGGGGGCCTCCCAGCAAGTGCTGCCGGGCGCGACGGGCTACCTGCAGGTGGTCTCGCTGGGGCTGACGACGATGTTCGGCTTCTTCGTGTTCATCTCGCTGATGCGGGGGGCCGGCGACACCATCACGCCGATGCTCGTCATGTTCGGGACGGTCGTCTTGAACATCGTCCTCGACCCGTTCCTCATCTTCGGCTGGGGGCCGTTCCCGGAACTGGGCGTGGTCGGGGCCGCCGTCGCGACCATCTTCTCGCGAGGGGTGGCCTTCGCCGTCGGCATCGCCATCATGCTACGCGGGAACCGCGGCATCCAGATCAACCCGCGTGACATGGTGCCGGACTTCGGCTATCTGAAGAAACTGCTCGCCATCGGTGTCCCCGCCTCCATCGAGGGGACCGGCCGCGCGCTGTCGGTCAACGCGATGCTGTTTATCATCGGGACGTTCTCGGTCACCGTTGTCGCCGCCTTCGGCGTCGGCATCCGGGTGTTCTCGCTCGTGTTCATGCCCGCCATCGCGATGGACCGCGGCGTCGAGACGATGACCGGCCAGAACCTCGGGGCCGACCACCCCGACCGGGCGGGGCGGGCCAACCACTTCGCGGCGAAGGTATCTTTCGTCCTCCTCTCTATCCTGGGCGTCGTCACCATCTTTGCCGCGCCGACAGTCGTGAGCGTCTTCAGCAACGACCCGGAGGTGGTCCGGGTCGGCGCCGAGTTCCTCCAGTGGGTCGCGCCCACCTTCGGCTTCATCGGTATCGTCCGCGCGTACTCCGGCGGCTTCCGCGGCGCGGGCAAGACCCTCACCGCGGCGGCGCTCGCGGTGACGATGCTCGGCGTCGTCCGGCTCCCGGTGGCGTGGGTCATGTCCCGCCCCGTCACCGTGCCGGCCTGGGCGACCGACCCGCTGTTTGCGGTCTCTTCGGCGCTCGGGACGGCCGTCGTCGACGCCTTCGCGTTCTCGCTGGCCGAGCAGGGTATCTGGCTCGCCTTCGGCGTCTCGAACGTCGTCGCCGCGGCCCTCGCGTTCGCGTGGTTCACGCGGGGCACCTGGCGCGACGCCGACCCGCGGGCCGACCCCGACGCGGCGGTGGCCGACGACTGATTGTAGCGATTTACCGGGACGCGCCGACCCCGGGGTCGGCGCGATCCGGAAATAATCTACAAGAGTCACTACGACACCTGGCATTAAGACGCCACCACCCGATACGTCGGTTAAATGTCCAGTCAGAATGATAGGCTCGACCGAGCGATACTCTATCACCTCCAGCGGGACGCCCGGATGTCGATTACGGACATCGCCGACGCGGTCGACGTCTCGGACAACACGGTCCGCAATCGAATCAACGCACTCGAAGAGCAGGGCGCCATCACCGGCTACCGGGCCACCGTCGACTACGACGTGGCGGGCGTCCAGCACTACTACATATTCGTCTGCTCGGCCCGCGTCAGCGAGCGCGAACACCTCATCCGACGCCACGACCGCCAGCCGTTCAGCGGATTCGAACTCGAGGCGTGACGGCGATTCGACTGTCGGCCGTCGCGCTTCGGGGACGGTCACCACGCCCCGCCTCACTTCGAAATCCGCACCGTTCTTATATCGGCCGACAGGTATATTCTCACTCCGAATCAACAGTCGTGAGATGAAACAGGTCAGCCCACTCACTCCAGATATGGCGGACACCTACACGGTCAGCGAGCGGGTTATCCATGCCGTCGCGGACCGCGAAGACATCTCGCCGCTCGATATCTCCACACCCCTGTTCGACGCCGTCGACCCGGACGCGCTCGACCGGCTCTACGACGACGGCCGGGCCGGCGTCACCACCCAGTTCCAGTACAGCGGCTATCTGGTGACTGTCGGGGGCAGCGGTCGTATCGAGCTCTCACCGCTCGGTGCCTGATCAGACGAGCCACCCCGCCTCCAGCGCCGCGACGAGCGCGGTCACCGTGAGGACGCTGGCGACGGTCGTGACGAAGACGGTCGCACTGGTGAACTCACCGGGCGCCAGCCCGTCGCCGACGTCGCTGAACGCGCCCACGAGGATGATAGTGGTCACGCCGGTCGGCGTCGCCAGCAACAGGACGACGGCACGGGCCACGGTCTGGTCGCCGACCCCGACCAGCAGCACAACCGCGCTCGCGACCAGCGGTGCCAGCAACAGTCGCAGCGCGCCCGCCGCCCCCACGGGCCGCAGCGTCCCCTCGATGTCGACGCCCGCGAGCTGGATTCCCAGGATGAGCAACATGACCGGAATCGAGGCGTTGCCCACCAGTTCGAGCGTCTGCATCAGCGTCGACTCGACCGGCGGGACGACACCCGCGTACCGGGCCGCCAGGGCGACGACGACGGCGTAGACGAAGGGGACGCCGAACACCCGCCGCATATCCGCGAGCGGATTGCTCTCGCCCCCGCGAGCCGCGATGTAGATACCGACGGTGTACATCAGCACGGCCTCGAGTGCGGTGACCAGTACCGCGACGCTTCTCCCCGTGGGCCCGAAGACGAAATCGGCCAGCGGGATGCCGTAGTTGCCGGTGTTGGGGAAAACGGCGACGAGGACGAACGCCCCCAGCATCGGCTCACGCTGGCCCGAGAGCCGCCCAACGGTCTCGCCGACGGCGAGCATCACGGCCGTAAAGAGGCCGACGGCCCCGACGACGGCCAGAATGGTTTGGCCGCCCAGCTGTGAGGTGGCCAGACTGTGGACCACGAGCGCCGGCGCGAGGACGTAGACGGTGATAGTGTTCAGGGCGTCGGCCTCCACGTTCTGGAACCGACCCAGCGCGTAGCCGACGGCCGCGACGGCGACGATGGGGAGGATGGCCGTCGCGAAGATTCCGAGCAGCGACACTGGTGGGGTGTCACGCGGCGAGGGGCAGAACAGTTTCGGCTCGACGCCGGCCGGAAACGACGGTGGGACCGGGTAGTCGGCTGGTGTTTTTATATTCGACACCGACGAACGGAGGGATATGACAGTCGACGAGCTCGAAGCGTTCGGGATGCGGCGGATGGACGGCGACGACATCGAGCGGACGCTCGACCGGGAGAGCGTCGGCGTGCTCGGCGTCCCGACCGACGGAGCGCCCATGCTCAGGCCGCTTTCCTACTGGTTCGACGGGGAAGACGCGCTGTATTTCCTCTACGTGCTCGGCGGCGAGAGCGAGAAGCAGACGCTGACGGACCGAGCCGAGGTCGCCCGGTTTCTCGTCTACGACGTCGAGGCGCAGTTCAACTGGCGCAGCGTGCTGCTGACGGGGACCATCGGGGAAGTCTCGGCGGCGGAGCGGGAGGCACTCGAAGAGCGGATGGACATCTCCTGGCGGCCCGAGCTGTTCGAGCGAGCACGGGAGTCCGAGGCGACCGCCATCTACCGGTTCGATATCGACGAGCGGGCGGGTATCAAACAGCTCGAACTGCCGCCCGAACTCAGAGAGGCCGACTCCTCGGGTCGGATGGAGTAGACGGGATAGCCCGCGCTGGGAGTTCGACGGCACTCACCCCTGCAGGACGAGCACGACACCGGCGACCAGCACCGCGACCGCCGCGCCCAGCCGCACGGTCACCTGCTCGTCGCGCCGGGCCAGGAGCACCGAGCCAAGCAGGACGAGCAGCGGGCTCGCGCCCAGCACCGGCGCGACGATGGAGACGGGTGCGCGGGCCAGTTCGGCCAGATACGCCACCAGATACACCGTGTTGGCGACGCCGGCGACGAGGGTCCACCGGGTCGGCCGCGCCGGGCGATACCCCCGTCCGCGGAGGCGTCGCCAGCAGAGATACACACCGAAGCCGCCGGCGGCCGCGAGGACGCGGACCGTCACGCCGACGAGCGCCGGCGTCCCTTCGGCGAAGCCGACCTTGGTGAAGACGGGGTCGATACCCAGCAACAGCGCGGCGACCAGTGGGAAAGCGAGGTCGACCCACACCCGTCGTCCCGAGGCGGTCGCCGTGCTGGCGCGAGCGTCGCCCGACACCGCGGCCGCGCCCGCGACCAGCAGCGCGACGCCGACGACCAGCGGCAGTGTCACGGGTTCGCCCAGCACCAGGACGGCCGAGCCGACGGCCACGAGCGGGAACGTCGATTTCAGTGGCTCCGCCCGGCTCGCCCCCAGCCGGTGGATGCCGACGAACAGTGCGGCCCGCGCCAGCAGCGACCCCAGCAGCCCCGCGACGGCGAAGGCAGCGACGGCCGTCGGCGTGAGCCCAAGCGTCGGGTAGTAGAGTGCGGCCGTCGCCGGCAGCAGGACGAGGAGGTTGACGACGAACACGACGGCGACGAGGTCGGCGATAGACCGCTCCTTGGCGGCCTGCCGGACGGCGATGCTCTGACCCGCGAGCCCGACCGTCGCGAGCACCGCGAGGCCGACGCCGAGTGGGTCGACAGCCATCTGCCTGGTTCGTGACTGGTGTCTCCCGCGTTTGAACCTGCTGTTTGGTGCCGTACCCCGGGCCGGGCATTTGAAGCCGACTGGTTGTGAAAACGACATATGGTCGACCGGTGTGGGTACGAGTGGCCGGCCGAGTGCCTGCGGGTCGAGCGGCGGGCCGACGAAGCCGCCCAGGCCGCCTGTTGTGCGCGGCCGGTCGCGGACGGGGCCGGTCGCTGCAGCCTGCACGCGTCCGAGATGGCGGCCGAAGACAGCGCCATAGCGGCGCTCTCGGGCGACCGTGGCGCCCCGAGCGGCCGGCGCGGGCCCTTTAGCGAACTGTTCGACGGGGCGGCGCTTGCCGGCTGCACACTGCGCGGCGCGGCGCTCGCCGGAGTCGCACTTCGGGGGGCCGACCTCCGCGGGGCGACGCTGGCCGACGCCGACCTCCGCGGGGCCTCACTCAGAGAGGCCGACTTACGCGGGGCGAACCTGACGGGCGCGGACCTCACCGACGCCACGCTGCGCGAGGCCGACCTTCGGGGGGCGAACCTGGCGGGTGCGGACCTCACCGACGCCAACCTGCGGGCGAGCGACCTGCGCGATGCGAACCTCCGGCGAGCGACGCTGGTCGAGGTGAAGCTCTACCGCGCCGATATGCGCAAGGCCTACCTGGGCCGTGCGGACCTGACCGACGCGAACGTCGAGAGCGCCGACCTGACGAAAGCCTATCTGGGCCGGGCCGAGCTGACCGGGGCGGTGCTGGGCCGGGCCACGCTGACGCGGGCGAGCCTGCAGGGGGCGGACCTGACCGACGCGTCCATTGGGCGGGCGACGCTGCGGCGGACGACGCTGTACAAGGCCGTCCTCGTCGACGCGTATCTGGGCCGGACGGACCTCCGGGGCGCGAACTGCAACAGCGCCGATCTCTCGGGCGCCAACCTCGCCCAGGTCGACCTCGAGGGGGCGAACCTCAGAGACGCGGACTGCGCCGGCGTGAACCTCGGCCGGGCGGACGTGAGCGGAGCGAACCTCCGCAACGTCGACCTGACCGGGGCGAACCTCCGGGAGGCGACCGTCAGCGGGAGCAGCCTCGAGAGCGCGAGCCTGGCCGGGGCCGTCTGCAGGGACGCGACCCTCGAGGGCGTCCGACTCGACGGCGCGACGCTGCACGGCGCGACGTTCAGGAACGCCGCCATGGCCGACGCCAGCCTCGAAGGCGCCCAGGGCACCCGACTGACGCTCCGGGAGGCCGACCTGGCCGGCGCGGCGCTGGCCGAGGCCGACTTCCCCGCCGTGGACTGTCGCGGGACCGACCTCACCGGGGTCGACTGCCGCGGCGCACGCATGGGCGGCGGCGACCTACGGGACAGCGTGCTGGCGGACATCGCCGTGAGCCAGGGGACCCGCTGTGGGGCCCAGACGAGCGCCGAGGACGCGGCCGACGACGCCGAGGCCTGGGACGGAATCGCCCGGGCGTACAACGACCTGAAAGGCGCCTACAGCGAGGCCGGCCTCGTGGGGAAGGCCCGCCGACAGCACGTCCTCGAACGCCGCGCGAGGGGGTTCGAGGCCCGCGCGAACGGCTCGCTCACCGGCTACGTCCAGTTCCGTGACGGGGCGACGCCGACGCTCTCGCTGAGCGAGGGCAACCTCGGCGCCTACGGTGCCTACCTCGGCTCGCTGGCGTCCCGGATCACGACCGGCTTCGGCGTCCGACCGTTCCGCCTCACGGTGTGGATGCTCGTGCTCTTTGCCGTCGCCGCGGTGGCCTACGAACTGGACCCCGGCATCACCGAGCCCATCTACTACAGCGTGGTCACCTTCACCACCGCGCCACCGGTCGACAGCGAGCCGACGATACCGCTCGTGAACGCTATCGCGCTCGTCGAGACCTTCGGCGGAACCTTGCTCATCGTGTTGCTGGGCTATATTCTGGGGAATCGAGAGCGGTTCTGAAACTCAGTCGGCCCCACTGGTCGTCCACCCGGACACCTCGCCAACCCGCGCGACGTAGACGACCATGTAGCAGACGACCGCCAGCAGCCCGCCCCTGCCGAAATCCGAGAGGAGCACGTTCGGGAACCACGCGAACCGAGACAGGACGGCGAAGCCGACGACGAACAGGACGATGACCGCGCCGCGAGCGCCTGTACCGATATCACGGAACCACTGCCCGGTTCGAGCCCCGAGCGCACTCTGTGCGCCGGGACCGAGCGCGACGGCGAACACCGCGAAGCCGACCCACAGCGCGGGCCAGGAGACGACTTCGCCGCGGAGTATCTTCCCGGCGACGGTACCGGTCACCAGCAGGGTCAGCCCGACTTCGAGCCACGTCGGCGGTCGGTCGGGGAAGTAGGCGCTCGCGTCGAGGACCCCTCTCATGCCGAGACGTTCGACCGGCGATAGTGAAATGGCTGTCGTCGAAGCGTCGTAGGAACGTCCCCGCGTTTTATTTCACCGATGCGAGTTTGAATTAGCCAATCAATAAGCCTGCGTAGTGAGCGGATAGCTCAATAGCTTTGGCGCGAAACAAACGGAGTTAGGAAGTGTTGACGATGTCGATATCCATGAGTTCGTGTAACGGCGTCTTGTCGAAATCGTTCCTGTCGGCAGTCACGAACGTCGCTTGGTGTTGACGCGCTGTCGCGGCTATGAGCAGATCAACATCGTCGAGTGAGACACCCGCGGCTTCGAGTGAGGTCTCCATGCTGGCCGCCTCGGCAGCAGTGTCGGCATCGAAGCTGACCACGTTGTCGACAGCCTGTGTCAGCTGGCTTCGCCGCGTGCGCTGTTTTGACTGCGTGTCGTAGTAGGACAGAAATTCGAAGAGGACGAGTGCTGAGATACCCCACGGTTCAGTTCGGTGCTCCGATAGATAGTTGAGAACAGCTTCATTCGGGTCCGGGCGGGCGTACTTTCGGATGATATTATTGTCGAGGAGAATCATTCTGGGCCCGTTGTCCGGCCCTCAAACGAGTCGTTGAGGTCCTCACGTTTCTGTTTCATGTGTTCCTCGATGCCCTCCTCAGCGAATCCAGCCATTTCCCGAACGTCTTCCTCAGTCCGAGTGATTGCGAGCCGGTCCAGTAACTCGTCGAACGTTTCGTCGTCACGCTTTACCGCTTCCAGCTTCGCTTTCGTTTCGTCCGAGATTCGGATTGATGAACTCATATCGAATACAACGTATTCGGTTGGGTTAGTGATTTCGCCACCAGAATCAGCAGTACCGACTTGTCGCAAATCCGCAATTCGCTCAGTACATTGTCTGTACTGACCGTCTGCTGAGATTCGATAACGTCCTATGTCCAGTCAATCAGCGTCGAGGCTGTAAGGCTGAACCAGTAGCTATCCGGTGTCGAAATAGAGAAAAATCAGTTAGCGAGCGGTGCGGACTGCGGACGGTGACAAGCGATGGGCATTCGCGGCCGGAGGCCGCGATTCAACCGCGACGAGCCGACTACCGCGCGCCGGAGGCGCGCGACAGGAGGCAAAGTCGCGATTTTTCCCCACGTTTTTGCCGTGGAGGCGTGTCGAGCGCCGTGGCGCTCGACCGCCGGAGCGTGCAAAAAGTGGTCTTACATCATGCCGCCCATGCCGCCGCCCATGCCGCCCATGCCGCCGCCGGGCATACCGCCTGCACCGCCAGATCCGCCGGGTCCGCCTTCCTCGTCGTCGTCGTCGCCCTGGCCACCCTTGAGGTCGCCCGCGGCGATGACGTCGTCAATGCGCAGGATCATCACGGCCGCCTCGGTGGCGGACTCGATGGCCTGGGTCTTGACGCGGAGCGGTTCGACGACGCCGTCCGCTTCCATGTCGACGACTTCGCCGGTGTAGGCGTCGAGACCGAAGGTCTCGTTGCCGCCGTCGTGCTTGCTGCGCAGGTCGACGAGCGAGTCGATGGGGTCGTGACCCGCGTTCTCGGCGAGGGTGCGCGGGATGACGTCGATGGCGTCGGCGAAGGCCTCGACGGCGAGCTGTTCGCGCCCACCGACGGAGTCGGCGTAGTCACGCAGGCCGAGCGCGAGCTGGGTCTCGGGGGCACCGCCGCCGGGGAGGACCTTCCCGTCCTCCAGCGTGGCGGCGACGACGCCGAGCGAGTCCTCGATGGCGCGCTCGACCTCGTCGACGACGTGTTCGGTGCCGCCCCGCAGAATCATCGTGACGGCCTTGGCGTCCTCGACGTCCTCGACGAAGATGCGCTCGTCGCCGGCGATGTCCTTCTGGGCGACCGAGCCCGCGAAGCCGAGGTCGTCGGCCTCGATGTCGTTGATGTTCGAGACGATGCGGGCGCCCGTCGAGCGCGAGAGGGCCTCGATGTCGGACTTCTTGGCGCGTCGGACGGCCAGAATACCCTCCTGAGCGAGGTAGTGCTGGGCCATGTCGTCGATGCCCTTCTGGCAGATGACGACGTCGGCGCCGGTGGCGGCGATCTGGTCGACGTACTCCTTGAGCTGTTTCTCTTCCTGGTCGAGGAACTCCTGAAGCTGGTCGGGGTCCGTGACCGAGACCTCGGTGTCGAGTTCGGTCTCGGGGACCTCGATAGCCGTGTCCAGAAGCGCGATGTCGGCGTCCTCGACGGCGAAGGGCATGTTGTCGTGGACGCGCTCCTTGTCGATGATGACGCCCTCGACGAGTTCGGACTCGTCGGTGGCGCCGCCGACCACGGTCTCGATCTGGATGTTGTCGGTGTCGACGGTGCCGTCGTCGTCGGCGACGGACTGGACCGCGCGGACGACGAGCTCGCCCAGCAGGTCCTTCGAGGACTCGGCGCCCTTGCCGGTCATCGCCGTGCCGGCGACCTTCTCTAAGGTCTCGGTGTCGTCGGCGTCGACGTCGATGGCGTTCTCCTCGAGAATCTCCTTGGCCTTCTCGGCGGCCTGGCGGTACCCCTGTGCGAGGATGGTGGCGTGGATGTCCTGGTCGAGGAGCTCCTCGGCCTTCGACAGCAGTTCACCCGAGATGACGACCGCCGTCGTCGTGCCGTCCCCGACCTCGTCCTCCTGGGTCTGGGCGACTTCGACGATCATGTTGGCGGCCGGGTGCTCGATGTCCATCTCGTCTAAGATGGTGACGCCGTCGTTCGTGACGACGACCGAACCCGAATTGTCGACGAGCATCTTGTCCATGCCCTTCGGACCGAGTGTGGTCCGAACGGCCTCGGCGACGGCTGTGCCCGCCGTGATGTTCATCGACTGGGCGTCCTTCCCAGAGGTGCGCTGGGACTCCTCGGAAAGTACGATCATGGGCTGGTTGCCCATCTGCTGTTGAGCCATAGTCACACGATGATTGAAAGTGATTCTATATAAAGGTTGTGGTGGCGTACAGGCAACCGCGACACTGCGGCGCCCCACACCGGTGTGAGACGCTTTGTCGCACCCTATTTATATACGACCCTGCGGGGTCAGTCACGGCGCCGGTGCGGCGACAGCGCTGGCGGCGCGTGATTTCTCTCGGCGTCGGTAGAAGGACGCGTCGATGCGGAGCCGCTCAGTAGCCCATCCCGAAACGGCGGTGCCAGAGCTCGGGCGTCACCTGAATCCGGTCGAGGTCCTGTCCGGTGCGGTACCAGACGAACGCGGCACGGGTAAAGAGTTCGCGACACTCGATGCGGACCTCGCGGGGGTTGCCCTCGGTCCGCTCGTGGATATCCTCGATGGCCTCGCGGGTAAAGAGGTCCGGCGCCTGACCGGTGTAGGGTTCGTCCCGGAAGTACGCCAGCGAGCGGGCGACGTACTCGGCGATGTCGTCGGGCGAGAACGGCTCGATGTGCTCGTAGTACCGCAGGCGCGAATCCAGCGTCCCGCGAATCTCGGCGACGCGGCGCTTGCCCTCCGGGGTGCCGGTCATGAAGAGTCGAACGCCGGCGTCGCCGGCCACCTGCAGCGGCGAGAGCAGGTCGGCGGTGAGCACCTCTATCTCGTCGACGACCAGCAGGAGCGTCTTGCCGTCCTCGCGCACGCGGCCGACGACTTCGTGGACGGCTTGCTTCGCCTCCGCCGTCGCCCACGGGACGCCGTTTCGCACCTGCGAGTAGTGGCCCGGATTGACCGAGTAACCCGCCGAATACGCCGCCTCCAGGATAGTCTGGTACAGCGACCGGGCCGTCGTCTCGCGGGGGTTGTCCAGATGTGTCACGACGAAGTCGTCGTGTTTCGCGAGGTCGCGCAACACGATTTCGCGGAAGGCCGACTTCCCGGTCCCGTAGGGGCTGACCAGCCCGATGTGGGCGTCCTGTAACAGCCAGGAGGTGACCTGGTTCAGCATCGCCGTGTCGTGGCGGACGTAGAGCGGTTCGGGCATATGGTCCAGCCCTGCCTCCTCGGTAAAGGGGAGGTCCGTCACGTCGGCAGGGTCGCCGCCGAGCCCCTCGCCGAAGGCCAGCAGCCGCCCCTCGACCTCCTCGAGCTGGTCGAGCAGAATCCCCTCGCTGTCCTCGACGCGGCCGGCCTCCTCGCCGCGGATCTCCTCGAGCCGGTTCATCACCTCGGTGACGGTCTGGCCGCTCTCCGTCTCGGTGGTCCCGCTCGGTCCGTCGCTATCGTTCGACACGGTTGTCTTCCGAAGTAGTTGACCGCTCGAAGGGTTATATGTTACGCCCGTTCCGTGAAAAAACGGGAGCAGGGGCCTGAGATGTCAGTTCACCGGTCAGTTCGGTCCGCCCAGCTTTTCAGCCCGTGAACTGGTGGTACTCCAGTCCCTTGTGTTTCATCTCGTTGTGCTTGCGTTCGAGGAACGAGTAGACCGAGCCGTGTGGCGCGCCATCGAGCAGCATCTCGGCGGCCTCACGCACCGCGTCGACCTGTTCCGGCCCGCCGATGATGGAGAGCGTCGAGCCGTAGATGACGACCGCGGCGCCGGTCAGCTCCTGCATCAGTTCGCGCGTCCGGCCGCCCTCGCCGATGAGTCGCCCCTTCTGGCGTCGGAGGTCGTTCTTGTTCCGCGCCGCCGCCTCGATGTCGATCATCTCGAACATCATCATGTCGTCGTCCAGCAGCGCCAGCGCGTCCTCGGGCTTGAACCCGCGCCCGATGGCCTTCACGATGTCCGGGCCTTTGAGCGCCGTCACGGGGTCGCCGACGGAGTCTATCTTGACCGAGCCGTCCTCGGAGTCGATGTCCAGACGCACCTCCGCGCGCTCCTCTATCTCGCGCATCGTCGCACCGCCCTCGCCGATCAACACACCGATCCGGTCCTGCGGAATCTTCACGTGTTTCATAAGTATGCCTACGGGTAGGGGGTTCTGGCTGTTTAATACTTCGGCGTCTAGCACGGGTGGTGTGTGGGAGCGTTGGTGACGGTGTTTCTGGCATCTGAATCGGTGTGAAACGCACTACGAACGATGTTCAGCACAGCCAGAAAGCCCCGGCCAGTTGCACTCCCGCGACTCGCTGCGCTCCTCGTCACTCACTTCGTTCGTTCCTGCGGTGCTTGCGTCGTCGGGGTTCGTGCAACTGGCCGCCCCTTTCAGTCCCGCCCCATGGAACAGCCGACCAGGCGGGACTGAAAGGGGCCGACTGCTCGTCGAGCGAGAGGAAGTAAGGACCGCAACGAACGGCGTGAGTGAGGACCGTCGTTCGAAAGACGCTATGCGTCTTTCGTGATCACGAGAGGGCTTCGCCCTCTCGGACGACAGCGAGTCCCAGCCGACGAGCAGTCGGGGGCTTTCTGGCTGCAGGGACTGTCGTCCTCGGGGTAGTGCCGACGGAAGCAGAGCCCTCACAACTAATCGTCGCTAGCACCCACAGCCGACTTCCGCGCAACCGCCCGCCACTTCCCGGTCCAGAACCGACCCGTGTTCACCGCGGCCTTCAGATAGAAATCCCCGACGAGCGCGACGAAGATAGCCGGCAGTCCGAGCCCCAGACCGGGCGCGACGGAGAGACCCACCAGCGGGACGGTGACGACGAAGGAGGCGGGCAGAGCCAGCATCGCGACGGGGAGCCGGAAGCAGTAGCCCCCCAGAATCGTCCCGTAGAGCGGCCAGCGGGTGTCGCCGGCGCCGCGTAGACTGCCACGCATCGTCCGCGACACCGAGAAGCCGGCGACGAGCAGGCCGAAGACGCGGACGAACTGGGCGGCCAGCGCGGGGTACTCCGTGCCAAAGAGGGAGACGATGGGGCGGGCGAAGGTGACGAGGACGGCGGCGACGGCGAGCTGGACGGCCAGTGCCACCCGCAGCGTCTGCCACCCGTAGTCCGACGCCGACTCCTCGTCGCCGGAGCCCAGCTGCTGGCCGACGAGCGTCGAGGCGGCCGTCGCGTACCCCCAGGCGGGCATCAGGGCCAGCAACATCACCCGACGGCCGATGGCGTAGGCCGCGAGCGTCGGCGTCCCGAGCACGCCCAGGATGAAGAGGAACGGGAAGCGCGCGAACGTCTGTAGCAGGCGCATCCCCGACAGCGGCAGGGCCACCCGGACGATTTCACGGAGCAGGCCGAGGTCGACCTGTGGCCCGCGGAGGGGCAACTGGACCGCGTAGCGACCCGAGGCCAGCAAACCCAGAAAGATAGTCGCCGCGAGCGTGTTGGCGACGGCGGTCCCCCACGCGGCGCCGGCGATGCCGAGTTCGGGGAACGGGCCGAGGCCGAAGATGAGGACCGCGTTGAGCGCGACGTTCGTCGGGAGCGTCAGCAGGCGGACGTACATGGGTGTGCGGGTGTCCGCGCTGCCGGCGAGCGCCCGTGAGGCGACCATGCTCCAGAAGCGCGGCGCCATCGACAGCATCACGATGGAGAGATAGGTCGCGCCGTAGTCGATGGTCGTCGGGTCACTGGAGAGGACACCGACGAGCGCCTCGGGGTAGAGCCACGAGACCAGCGTCAGCGGCGCCGATAGCAGCAGCGCCAGCCACAGCGACTGCTTGACCGCCAGATCCGCCCGGTCGGGCTGGTCGCCCCCCTGGAGTCTGGAGACGACGCTGATGGTGCCCGAGGAGACCGCAAGGGAGAGCCCGAAGCCGACGAAGTAGTACTGAAACCCGAGTTCCAGGCCGGCGATAGCGGCGTCCCCCAGCGCGATACCGACCATCAGGAAGTCCGCGAGTCGCAGCAGGATACGGAGCCCGCCGGTGACCATCACCGGCGCGGCCAGGTCCGTCGCTTCCGTGGCCTTCCGCCGGTCGACGAGACCGGCGCGGGCGAGCAGCGCGGGGACGGCGCGGACGAGTCGGCTCAGCAGGGAGCCGAGCGAACGGCGGACCATCTGCCCGTACTCGGGCCCTGACCACCGAGTGGCTTTCGACTGCCCAGCCGACGGCGCCCCACGCTGCCGTCGGCGCCGCTATCCCGGCTCACCGGTCGTGGTGGCCGAGCGTCCGCTGTCGGACCCGCGTGTCCCGGCTCGACCCGTCGACGCCCGCGTCCAGCGCGTAGACGTGACCGTCGTAGCTGCCGACGTACACCGTCCCGTCGACCACCGTCGGCGAGGACACCACCCGGTCGCCGGTCCCGACCGACCACCGTTCGGTGCCGCCAGCGCCACTCCCAGTCATACGGCGGCGTGCAGCCAGGACCGGCAAAGGGTTTGGGCCGGGGAGGGCGTGACTCGGCCAGCGACAGGGGGCCGACGCTACGGAATCAGCTGTTCGCCGTCGTCGTCGTAGACGGCGATAGCGTCGACCGGACAGACCCGCGCGGCGAACTTCGCGTCGAACTCGGCCTCGTCCGGCACCTCCTGGACGAACATATCCTCGTCGGTCTCCTCGCCGTCGACGAGGACGGCCTTGCCGGCGTCCTCGTCGCGCTCGAACCCGTCCCACTCCGCGACACACTGGAACATCCCGATGCAGGTGTCCCGGTCGTATTCGATCTTCATACCCGAGGTTCGGTAGTGATAAACAAAGGCGTTGTCCTGCGCCAGTCGCGGCAATGCAGCCGCGACTGTGCGTAGCCGAACCCCGGCAGTACAGCCGCGGTTGTGCGTCGTCAGTTCGCGAGCCGTTCGAACGCGGCCCCCACGGCGCGGCCCAGAATCTCCAGCAGGTCGCGGTCCGCCGACGCGAACCCCTCGGCGGCGCCCACCCACAGCAGCCCGTCGTCCGCGATGGGAAAGAGGAACACCGACGCGACACCGTCGGTGAGTCGGTCGTCGCGAGCGGCGTAGGCGTCGACGACCCGGACCGAGCCCGCCCGGTAGGCGGCCATCTCCACGCTATCGTCGAGGAGTCCACGGCCGTCGGGCGGGAAGTCGACGCCGTCGGTCCCGGCCGCGGCGAGTTTCAGCAGGGCCCCCTCGACGTCCTCGAAGACGCCGACCGTCGGGTCCCCGAGCAGCGTGACGGCGACGTCGACGGCCGTCTCGGCGACGACGGTCCGGTCGTCCGCCCCGGCGAGGTCTCGCATCGCGCCGTTGAGCGCGACGAGCTGGCGCTCGCGCCGGCGCTGCTCGGTGAGGTCGCGCACGACGACCTGAACCGCCCGCTGGCCGTCGTAGACGACCGGGGTCCCGCGGCTCTCGACCTCGCGTATCGCCCCGTCGTCCCGCAGTAGCCGCCAGGCGATCCAGTCGGACTCCTCGCGGCCGTCGAGCACAAGATGCATCCGCTCGCGGAGGGCATCGCGGTCGTCCGGGTGGACGTACGACATGGCCTCCGTGCCGTGGGCCTGCGATTGCTCCTCGAAGCCGAACATCCGGACCATGGTGTCGTTGACGTAGACGATGTCCTCGCCGTAGTGGACGAGGATGGCGTGGGGCGAGGCCTCGACCAGCGTCCGGTAGCGCCCCTCTGACTCCTCGCGGGCCCGTTCGGAGCGCCGGCGGGCGACGGCGTTCTCGATGCGGTTTGCCAGCACGTCGTACTGGTCGCTGGTCGTCCGCTTCTGGAGGTAATCCGTGACCCCCTCGGAGATGGCCTCGCTGGCTATCTCCTCGCTGCCCCGGCCCGTATAGAGGATAAAGGGCAGCGACGGCTCTCGGTCTTTGACCGCCCGCAACAGCTCCAGCCCGTCCATCTCAGGCATCTCGTAATCGCTGACGACGCAGTCGACGGCCGTCTCCGCGAGGATGGCAAGCGCCGTCTCGCCGTCGCTGGCCAGCGTCACGTCGAAGTTGTCGCGCCGGTTCTCGAGGTGGATCCCGGTCACCTCCGCGAGGTCGGGCTGGTCGTCCACGAGGAGTATGCGGGCCGACCCCGACGACGAGCCCGTATCGCCGGCGGTGGTATCCATACACCCGCGAGTACAAGCAGGGATAAAAGGGATTCGGGCAACCGATGACGAGAGTTTAAATCACCGCGGGACCCAACCACGGACCAATGGACGTTGCGGACCTGCCGGGCGTGCCCGACTGGCTCCCCGACCACTTGCGCGGCGACGGCATCGAACAGCTGTACCCCCCACAGGCCGAGGCCGTCGACGCGGGAGTGACCGAGGGGGAAAACATCGTCGCAGCCATCCCAACGGCGAGCGGGAAGACCCTCGTCGCCGAGCTGGCGATGCTGTCGGCCGTCGCCCGCGGCGGGAAGGCCCTCTACATCGTGCCCCTCAGAGCGCTGGCCAGCGAGAAACAGGCCGAGTTCGAGCAGTTCGAACAGTACGGCCTGAGCGTCGGCGTCTCGACGGGCAACTACGAGTCCGACGGCGGCTGGCTCGGCGACACGGATATCGTCGTCGCCACCAGCGAGAAGGTCGACTCGCTCGTGCGAAACGACGCACCGTGGCTGGAGGACCTGACCTGCGTCGTCAGCGACGAGGTCCACCTGGTCGACGACAGCCAGCGCGGCCCGACCCTGGAAGTTACGCTCGCCAAACTCCGCCGGCTCAACCCCGACCTGCAGACGGTCGCACTCTCTGCCACAATCGGCAACGCCGGCGAACTCGCCGGCTGGCTCGACGCCGAGCTCGTCGACTCGGACTGGCGACCCATCGAGCTCCAGAAGGGGGTCCACTACGGGCAGGCGCTGCATCTGGAGGACGGGAGTCAACACCGCCTCGCCGTACAGAACAACGAGAAGCCCACGGCCGCCATCGTCCGCGATACGCTCCAGGACGACACCGACGAGGACGGCCGTGTCGAGGAGGGCGGCTCGACGCTCGTGTTCGTCAACTCCCGGCGCAACGCCGAGGCCGCCGCCGGTCGGCTGGCGAGTACCGTTCGGCCCCACCTCAGCGCCGACGAGAAAGCGCAACTGGCGGGTATCGCCGCCGAGATACGGGACGTGAGCGACACGGAGACCAGCGACGATCTGGCCGACGCCGTCGAAGACGGTGCCGCCTTCCACCACGCCGGGCTGGCTCGCGGGCATCGTGAACTCGTCGAGCAGGCGTTTCAGGACCGCCTCGTGAAGGTGGTCTGTGCCACGCCGACGCTCGCGGCGGGCGTCAACACGCCCTCCCGGCGCGTCGTCGTGCGAGACTGGCGTCGATACGACGGGAGTGCAGGCGGGATGGCCCCCCTCTCCGTGCTGGAGGTCCACCAGATGATGGGGCGGGCCGGCCGCCCCGGGCTGGACCCCTACGGCGAGGCCGTCCTGATCGCCAGCAGCCACGACGAACTGGACGAGCTGTTCGAACGGTACGTCTGGGCCGACCCCGAACCGGTGCGGTCGAAACTCGCTGCCGAGCCCGCACTGCGGACGCACATCCTCGCGACCGTCTCCTCGGGCTTCGCTCGTTCCCGGACGGGGCTGCTGGAGTTCCTCGAACAGACGCTCTACGCCAGCCAGACCGACGAGAGCGGCCGGCTGGAGCGAGTGGTCGACGACGTGCTGACGTATCTGGAGCGCAACGGTTTCCTCGAAGTGGACGCGGGCGAACTCGACGCCACGTCGCTGGGCCACACCGTCTCGCGGCTCTATCTGGACCCGATGAGCGCCGCCGAAATCGTCGACGGGCTAGAGTACTGGACCCGCCACGCGGGCGAGCCGGAGACGAGCGAGACACCGGCAGAGACGGACGGGACGGCAGCGGACGCGACAGCTGATTTCACCACCGCGAGCGAACTCGCCGAGGAGCGCGAGGAAAGCGCCGACGTCGACCCCGAGGACATCTCGGCGCTCGGGCTCTATCACCTCGTCTCGCGCACTCCCGATATGTACCAGCTCTATCTGCGCTCGGGGGACCGCGAGGAGTACGAGATGGAGCTGTACGAGCGCGAGGACGAACTGCTGGGTCCGACCCCCTCGGAGTTCGAGGACGAGCGATTCGAGGACTGGCTCTCGGCGCTCAAGACCGCTCGCCTGCTCGAGGATTGGGCCTCCGAAGTGGACGAAGAGACCATCACGGAGCGCTACGGCGTCGGGCCGGGCGACATCCGCGGGAAGGTCGAGACCGCCCAGTGGCTGCTCGGGGCCGCCGAGTCACTGGCCGGCGAAGTCGACTCCGACGCCGCCCGCGCCATCAGCCAGGCCCGAATCCGCGTCGAGCACGGGGTCCGGGAGGAGCTGGTCGACCTCGCCGGTGTGCGGGGTGTGGGTCGCAAGCGCGCCCGCCGCCTGTTCGAGGCCGGCATCTCCGACCGCGCCGAACTGCGCGACGCCGCGAAACCGGTCGTGCTGGCCGCGCTGCGAGGCCGGCAAAAGACCGCCGAGAACGTCCTCGAGAACGCCGGTCACCGGGACCCCTCGATGGAGGGCGTCGAGCCGGACCCCGACGTCGAGGTCCACGCGGAATCGCCCCGCGACGGCGAGGAAGACTACGAGGCCGAGCCCGAAGATGACCAGTCCAGCCTGGGTGACTTCTGATGGCGGTGGTCGAGGGCCGGGCCGACGTCGACGACGTGGGCGCGTTCGTCGCCCGGCTGACCGCCATCGGCGACGAACACGGCGTGACGGTACAGGCGTTCGACGCCCGCTACGTCGTCGACCGGGCGCATCTGGAGCGGGCGGTCGACCTCGCCGCTCGTGCCCGCGAACACGGAGACAGCATCGCCGACGACTTCGGCGTCGAGATACTGCTGTACGCGGCCGGCCGTCGACAGATAAACCGCGCGCTGACGATGGGCGTGAGCGAGGGGGCGTGTCCGGTAGTAGCCGTCGTGGTTGGAGATGGCGAGATCGCCCGGCGGGCGACCTCGGACCACGCGAACGGCGACGCTGGAGCCGTGAGCGGCGAGTGCGACGGCAACGTGGAGCGGGCGACAGCGGAGCTCCGCGAGCTGCTCGACCCGGCCGAGACGCTCGGCGAGTACGACGCGGAGCGGGTCCGGGACTTTTTCGACGTGAGCGACACCGAACTGGCCGCCACCGAGGGGACGCTGGCCGACGCCGTGCGCGAGCGGGTAGCCCTGCTGGTCGTGGAGAAGTAGCGAGAGTCTGCGCTTGTCGAGGACGCTCGAAGGCGAAGCGGGGAACGGAGTGACCCACAGAGCAGTAGCCAGGAATCGAGCGACGCCGTTTTGTCCACGCCGTGCCACCGACACACGTGGTCCGACAGCGCGGCGCCCGAACACAACCACTCTCCCAACCGTGACCGAGCTCACTGACCCGCTCGATATCGGCGGCTGCACGCTACCGAACCGCCTCTATCGGGCGCCGGTTCTGGAGTGTGCCGGCAACGGCGACGGCGCGGTCGATACCCTGATAGACGAACTCGAACCGACGGCCGCGAGCGGGGTCGGCCTCGTCTTCCAGGGCGCGAGCATCGTCACGCCGGAGGGCGGCTGTGCCGCACCGAACATGACGCGAGTCCACGACCCCGACTTCGTCGCTCGGCTCGGGCGGCTCACCGACGCTATTCATGCACACGAAGGCAAGATATTCCTCCAGCTCGCCCACGGCGGCCTGCGGAGCATGGCGACGTGGCACGCGGGCTATCGCGAGCGCAACCCCGAGGAGCGGCAACTGGCCGTCTCGCGGCCGCCGTGGCAGCTGCGAGCGCTGGACCGGCTCGGGCTGATTTCGCTGCAGCCTCGCGTGCTCTCGACCGACGAGGTCTCCGAGCTCGCCGACCAGTTCGGCCGCTGTGCGGGGTACGCCGCCGACGCCGGCTACGACGGCGTCCATCTCTCGGCGGCGAACATGAGCCTCCTCCAGCAGTTCTGCTCGCCCTTTTACAACCGGCGGGACGACGAGTTCGCCGACGGCGTCCGGTTTCTGGAAGCCATCCACGACGCCGTCCGCGACCACGCCGGCGATATCCCGCTGGTGACCAAGGTACCAGCCGAGACCGTCGCACCCAGTTTCGTACGAAGGCATATCTCGATAGACGACGCTCTGGACACGGCCGAGCGGCTGGTCGATATCGGCTACGACGCCGTGGTCCCCGTCGAGGTCTCGACGTTCTGGGACATGAGCGTCGTCCGGGGCGCCTATCCGGACCGAGCGTGGGCGGCCGAGGAACTACAGGACGGCTACGCGGCGGCGTTCGGCGGACGATACCGGGCGCGGGCTGTGGCGCTACTCAACCGACTGCAGGCCCGTCGGTTCGACCGCGAGCCCGGCTGGAACGCCGCGTTTGCCCGGCGTGTCCGCGAGCGCGTGGACGTCCCGGTGTTGCTGGAGGGCGGCCTGCGGACGCGGGCCGACTGCGACCGGTATCTGGGCGCAAGCGGGGAGACCGAGCGACCGGCGGCGGAGATGGTCGGGATGGCCCGGCCGTTCTACGCCGAACCACGACTCGGCGCCAGGCTGCTGGCCGGCGAGGACGCTCTCTGTGCGAGCTGTAACAACTGCACGATACCGCAGGTGACCGGCGAGCCGGGCCGCTGTCGTACGCCGTCGGTCGTTCGTGAGAAAGGGCGCCTGGAGCGTTCTGGTGCCTACGAAAGAAATAATCCTGGCGACGAGTGAACCGGCTGCGCGGGCAGGGTGAGTGAACAGCGTCAGATAGCGCACTCGTCGCAAGTCTGTCACGCGAACGGGGCGGCGTCGGTACCACGTGATAACCAGTGTGAAGAAAGTCTATTCCGGCACGGGCACCGAAAGCGGACAATGGCTACTCAGATTGCGTCCGAGCGCGTCGAGCTCGCTGTCGACGGTGACGACGTGGACTTGCACTACAGGACCGGCGGCAGCGGGCCGCCGCTGGTCTTCCTGCACGGTATCGGTCTCGACGCCGCGACGGTGTCCTGGCGCCACGCGCTGCCCGCGCTGGCCGAGGAGCGGACCGTCTACGCGCCGGACCTGCCGGGCCACGGCGAGAGCGATAAACCGGACCGGGCGTACACGACGTCGTACTATCTCGAGGCCGTCGAGGCGTTTCTCGAAGCACTGGACGTCGACGAGCCCGCGATAGCGGGCCTGTCGATGGGCGGGGCGCTGGCGCTGGGCCACGCGCTGGACGGGGGCAGCGTCGAGCGGCTAGTGCTGGTCAACAGCTACGGACTGGGCGGCGACGCGTACTGGCGGACGGCCGCGACCGGACTGTTTCAGACGCCGCTGCTGGGGAACATGGTCTGGCAGGGCGTGAGCACGTCGAAGCCGGCCATCAGGACGGGGCTGCGGAGCATGGCCTCGATGGAGCCCCCACAGGAACTGGTCGACGACGTAAACAGCGTGGTCGACCGCCGGACCGTGCGGGCGATGCGACGCTGGCAGCGAAGCGAGTTCCGCCAGAGCGGGTTCCGGACCAACTACGCCGACCGGCTGGGCGAGCTGTCGGTGCCGACGCTGTTGATTCACGGCAGCGAAGACCCGCTGTTTCCGCCGGCGTGGTCCCAGCGGGCGGCCGCGACGCTGTCGGAGAGCGAACTCAAACTGATGGAGAATTGCGGTCACAACCCGCCACGGGAGTGTCCGGAGTTGTTCAACAGCGCGGTGCGGTCGTTCTGTGCGACGGGGGAGTGAGTCGGTCCGGCGCCGACTCAGGCGTCCTCGGGGAGCTCGTCGATGAGGACGACGGCCTCGCCGTCGATGACGACCGTGTCGTCTTCCTTGACCCGTGTGGTGAGCCGATACTGCTCGTCGCCCAGGTCTTCGACGATCTCACACTCCGCGGTGAGGCGGTCGCCGATGCGGACGGGGTTGTGAAACTCCAGGTCCTGGGAGAGGTAGATGGTCAGTCCGGGCAGGCGCGCGAGCGCGGCGCTGATGAGGCTCCCGACGAGGGTGCCGTGGGCGATACGGCCGCGAAAGCGTGTCTGCTCGGCGAACTCGTCGTCCAGGTGGAGCGGGTTCGTGTCACCGCTGGCGGCGGCGAACTGCCGGACGTCGTTCTCGGAGATGGTCTTGGTGAACTCGATGTGGTCACCGACGCCCATCTCCCCGGGATGGTCCTCCGAAATCGTCACGTGCCACTCCGGAAGGTCCTCGTCCGGTTCGATGCGCTCTGCGGGCGCCGGAAGCTCGTCGTCGGGGTTGACCCCGAAGGCCGCAAAGGCCGCCCGGTTGGCCGCGACGACGCTGTTGAACATGTGAGAAGAGGTCTCGGTCCACGTGTCGAGCAGTGGGTTCCGCAATGATTCAGAACTCATTGATAAATCGTGTTTAGGGGTCGGGCTATTAAACCTTGGTGTTAAATTTCACTCGATGGGCAGGAGACGGCGTCTATCCCCCGTCAACGGCAATATTGATTTTAGTTCACGCGCACAGCGAAGGCGAGCGCGGCGCTCGTGACTGCAGCAAACGTCATACCACTCAGTACCATTCAATGGTAACAGATGGTTTCAGACGGAAAGTTTTAAGTCGTTGACCGGAGTAGTATCGGGTACAGATGGCCGACGAGGACGATGGTCTGATGTGGCCCCCGATGTTCAAGGGGATGCAGCAGGCGAGCGAGAGCGCGATGGAGCAACAACAGCAGCTGATGAAACAACTGTTCGCCAGCGGCGGCATGCCGAGCTTCGATATGAATCAGCTGGGTGCGATGAGTCAGATGGCGACGTTCAAGACGCGTGTCCAGAGCGGCGGCCGAATCAGCATCCCCGACGCGGAGCGCGAGGCGCTCGGCATCGAGGAAGGTGACATCGTCCAGACAGTCGTCCTCCCGGTCAGTAACAACACGGAGTGATACAACAATGGTAGACTACACCACCCCCGTCACGACCGCCTTCGAGATGCAGCGTGCGACGATCGAGCAGAGTCAGAAGGCTCTGGAGCAGACCGTCAGCTTCCAGCAGAACGTCAACGAGGCGCTCATCGACAGCCTCGACACGCAGGAGTCGGCCCAGCGCCGCAGCGTCGAGCTCTCGAAGACCGCCTTCCACAGCTACCTCGACGCCGTCGAGGCCACCATGCCCGGCATGGGCGGCACCATCGACGAGCTCCGCGCCACCGTCGACGAGCAGTACGACTTCCTGCTCGAGAACCACGCCGAGGTCTTCGACAACGTCGAGAGCGAGATGCTCGAGGGCGTCGAGGCCTACGACGAGATGACCGAGGACTACGTCGCCGCCGTCGACGAGCAGGTCGGTCTGCTCGTCGAGGCCCACGAGGAACTGGAGTCCCAATCCGTCGAGGTCGCCGAGCAGTTCGGTGACCAGCTCGAAGAGGTCCAGGAGCAGGTCGAGGAGATCCAGTCCCAGGTCGAAGAAGTGCAGGCCCAGGCCGCCGACGCCGTCGAGGCGTAAACTGAACCAGCCGTTTTTTGTGCGCGAGAAGACGATAGTACACCAATGAGCGATACAAATCAGATGCAAGACGAGTGGATGGAGATGGTCGAGGAGATGAACACGGCGGTCGCTGATTCCATGGAGCAGAACATGGAGGCACAGGCCGCCTTCGTGGAGTCGTGGGCCGATGCGGTCGAGGACTCTATCCCGAACGAAGAGGAGATGTCCGAGGGACTGCAGGGGTACAACCGGGCCTACGAGGAGTGGGTCGACGCCGCAGAACAGATGGTCGAGCGCTCGACCGCCGCCGCACAGGGCGAGGACGTCGACCCGGCCGAGTTCCGCGACATCTGGCTCAAGTCCGCCAACGAGGCGTTCAAACAGGTGATGGGTACGTCGGCCTTTGCGGCCGCCAACGGCCAGCTCGTCGAGTCGATGATGGAGATGCAACAGGAGGCCGAGGAGCTCAGCCAGGACGCCATCGCCCAGATGGGCTTCCCGACCCAGGAGAACATGGACGAGGTCGCCGAGCGCCTCGTCGAACTCGAACGCCGCCAGCACGCGGTCGAGGAGAAGCTCGACCGCATCCTCGACGAGCTGGAGTAACACCATGTCATCCAACCCTCTCAACCCCTTTACAGCCGCGCTCGATTTCCAGCGCCAGGCGCTGGATTCGATGACCGAAGCCGTCGAGACGTCGTCGGTCGCCGACGAGCGCCTCGAACTGATGGAGTCAGTCGAAGTGGGCCAGACGCCCAGCGACGTCGTCTACGAGGAGAACAAGCTCGAACTGCTCCACTACGACGCCGAGGCCGCCGGTATCGAGGTCGACGAGGAGGACAAGGAGTCCGTCCCCATCCTCATCGTCTACGCGCTCATCAACCGCCCGTACATCCTCGACCTGCAGGAGGAACGCTCCGTGGTCCGGCGCTTGCTCGAGGGCGGCCACGACGTCTACCTCATCGACTGGAACGAGCCCTCGCGGCTCGACCAGCACCTCACGCTCGACGACTACGTCAACCGCTACATCGACAACTGCGTCGACGTGGTCCGCGAGCGCTCCGGCGAGGACGCCATCAACCTGCTTGGCTACTGCATGGGCGGGACGATGTCGGTGATGTACACCGCGCTGCACAGGGAGAAGGTCAACACGCTGGGTCTGATGGCCGCCGGCCTCTGTTTCGACCAGACCGGCGGCGTCTTAGAGGAGTGGGGCGCCGGCGAGTACTACGAGCCCTCGGACGTCACCCACACCTTCGGCAACGTCCCCGCGGAGATGCTCGACGTGGGCTTTGCGCTGATGGACCCCGTCGAGAACTACGTCTCGAAGTACATCCGCTTCGCCGAGAACATCGAGAACGAGTCGTTCGTCGAGAACTTCGGCCGGATGGAGAAGTGGCTCGGCGACGGCATCGACGTCGCCGGCGAGACCTACGTCCAGTTCCTGGAGGACATCTACCAGGACAACAAGCTCTACAAGAACGAGCTCGAACTCGACGGCCAGCACGTCGACATTCAGAACATCGATATGCCCGTCCTCCAGCTGATGGGCGAGTACGACCATCTCGTCCCGGCGGCCGCGTCGAAGCCGTTCAACGAGGTCGTCCCGAGCGACGACACGACCATCATGGAGTTCTCGACGGGCCACATCGGGCTCTCGGTCTCCTCGTCGACCCACGCCGAGCTCTGGCCCGACGTGGCCGAGTGGTACAGCGAGCGCAACCGTTCGGATGAGGTCGACATCGAGGTCGAGTCCCCCGAGGACGAGGCCCAGGCGGCCGTCGAAGAGGTCGCCGAAGCCGCAAGCGAGGCCGCCGAGGCGGACGTGGAGTCGAGCGACGACGCGGAAGCCGACGAGGCGACCGCCGAGGACGCCGTCGCGAGCGAGGAGGGCGGCGAGCTCTCCGCGGACGTCGACACCGTCTCCGGCATCGGCCCGACCTACGCCGACCGGCTCCACGACGCCGGCATCCGGACGGTCGCGGAGCTCACCGAATACGGCGCCGCCGAACTGGCCGAAATCACCAACGCGTCGCCGTCGCAGGCCCAGGACTGGCTCGACCAGATATAACGGGTCTGCCCGAAGCGGGTCCTTTTCTACTGCCCAACCGGTAGCCGTCGTATGCGCGTCTCCGTCATCGGCGGCTCCAGCGTGAGCGACGACCAGTACGAACAGGCACGCCGCGTCGGCGAACTGCTCGGCGAGCGCGGCCACGAGGTCGTCTGTGGCGGCTTCGGCGGCGTGATGGAAGCGGTCTGTGCGGGCGCCCGCGAGACGGGCGGACACACGATCGGCATCCTCCCGAACGAGGACCGACGGAGTGCCAACGACTACGTCGACACCGTCATCGCGACGGGGATGGGCAACGCCCGGAACGTGCTCGTCGTGCTGAACGGCGACGCGGTCGTCGCTATCGACGGCAGCACCGGAACGCTCTCGGAGCTGGGCCACGCGCTGGATATGGACCGCCCGGTAGCGGGCATCGGGACTCATGCCCTCGAAGGAATCGAACACGTCGAGAGCGCCGAAGCGGCCGTCGACTACGTCGAATCAGTCAAATAGCCGCCGGAGGAGTTCCGCGACGGCGAGAAAGCCCAGGCCGACGAGCCGGACCCGGCGTCTCGCCCCCCGTTTCGGGTCGAACTCGACGGCGAGAAAGCGTCGATAGGCCCAGCGGGCGGTCCCTAACAGGAGTCCCGGAACGAGCAGGTGGACGAGCCCGGCCACCGTGGCCCCGGCCCAGAGCACCGTTCGCTCCGTCTCGGAGAGCTTCATTTGTCGAGCCAGTCGAGGAAGGTGCCGTCAAGCAGTGTCGCCTCCTGCTGGCTGATGTAGGCGTTCTGCATCCCCCAGATGGCCTCGGCCAGTGGGACGTTCTCCGCGACGCGCTGTCGGACGTAGTCGTGTTTCCAGCGGGCCGGCGTCATCCGGCGGTCGACGCGCTCGCGCAGCGGCCGGAGATACTCGTGGGCGGCCTCCGCCGAGAGCCCGCGTCCTTCCAGCCCCTCGCGGGCGTGTTCGAACAGCTCGCCGTAGATTTCGTCGGTCGACGTGGTCGTCGCGCCGTCGGCGGTGATCCACTCGATGTCGGCGTCGAGGCCGTCACGGGTGGCCGCGTAGAAGTTCTCCTTCGCCGTCTCCCACGCCAACGACTGGATGGGGTGTTCGAACCGGACCAGACTCTCCATCAGCCCGGCCACGAGCGCCTCGAAGGCGATGGCGTCGTCGACGGTCGGCTGGGCGGGTAGCGGGCGGAACTCGATACGGGCGTTGGCGGCCGAGCGGGTCGGCCCCTCGAAGACGGGACGGACCCACCGCCAGTACGAACCGTGTTTGTGCCGAAAGTGGACGAAGTCGTCGTCGAAGCGGGTGCCCGACTGGAGCTCCCGGGGGACGATGGTGTCGTCTTCGACGATGTCGTCGATGGCGTCCTCGACGGTGTCGAAGTCCGGGGGGAAACACACCTTCGGTGCGGTCGAATCCCCCGCGGCCGGATTGAGGACGGACTCGAAGACGCCGATGCGGTTCTCCATGTGGGCGTCGGCGACGATCTCCTCGTCGGGGGCGTCGTCGTAGAGGTCCGGCGGGAAGAACGGAGAGTTGACCGACAGCGCGAGCACCGGTGCGGCGACGCGCAGGGCGTAGCTGAAGTACTCCGGCAGGTCCGGCGCGTGTGGAATCTGGTAGTGAGGCTGGATGGAGGTGATGAGCGATTCGGGCATCACGGTCTCGGCCCGCAGGGAGACGTGTGGGGCGTCGAGTTCGAACGCCGACGGGTAGCCAGTGTTGGCCATCGTGTGGTAGCGCACCGCGTCGGTCATGTTCGTCCCGATGCGGACGCCGTCCTCCTCGACGCAGTCACAGAGGTAGTCCCGAGCGGTCTCGCCGTTGGGCGGCACCGTCCACATCCCGTCCGAGACCAGCCGAATACCCTCGCTGCGAACCCGCTGCTGGGCCGGCAGCAGCGACGCCTTCAGTTCGTCACGCTGGGCGGCCAGCCCATGTGTGTTCAGCGGCTGCGGGCTGGTCTGCATCTCCGCGTTGTGTAACCCCAACTCTTTCTCGAAGCCGATGAGCTCCAGCAACTGGCGTGGCACCCGACGGAGCGCGTCGGTCTGGTCGTCGACGGCGTACAGCTCCAGCTCCATCCCGACGATGGCCTCGGTGTTGTCGAACGTGCCCGAGCGAATCTCCTCTTTGAGCTGCGTGGCCTCGTCGCGTGCCCGGTCGTGGAACGCCTCGCCGTCCACCTCGAGGGCCCGACCGACCGCCGCCGCCAGTTCGGATGCCGACATACCAGCCGGTTCTCGGCGGGGGGTCAAAAGCGTGGTCCAGCGGTAAAGGAGGAGAAGGATTTTTGTGCATATATTCAGATGTTTGTTTCGTGAAACGTAGAGCGTATCTCGGCCTCTTGGGGGCCGGCGCCCTCGCTGGCTGTTCGGGCGGGGACGACGGGTCGGCCGGTACCGATAGCACAGACACCACTGAAACAAGCACGGAGAGTCGGGGGAACGACGGCGGCGACGCCGTCGCGGACCCCTCGAGCGTTGCGTTCAGCCAGCGCTGGGTGGAGGATTTCGACTTCGAGGATTCCGTCACCAGTCAAAACTTCGCTGCCGACGGGAGCGCCGACACTCTCGTTATGGGTGCCGAATGGGGACTCGCGGCCCTCGATATGGCCGACAGCAGTCGTACGTGGGAGAAAGACGAGTGGGACGATTTCATCGACATCCAGGTCGATTCCGAGGGCGTCATGGTGTACACAGAGACACCCGAGATCGTGTCGTTCGACCCGTCAGACGGCAGTGAACGGTGGCGAACCTCGACCACCAATGAAGATAACGTCGTGTTTAACACGGAGCTCACAGCGTCGTACTTCGTCGCCGAGTCGGCAGACGGAATCGCCGTGTACGAACGGGGTTCCGGGGATGTCGCGCTGGAACTCGACGAGTCGGCGGAAGAGATCCTCGCAACTGACGAAGTCCTCGTCGTCATGGACTATACAGAAACGACCGCGTTCGATATTCCGAGCGGTAACGAACGGTGGACCACCGAGTCGTTTATTTCTCTCGGCGCAACCATCGACGACGGCCGCCTCATCGAACACAAGCTCGGAGCCGGCTCCGACGAGGACAGTTCGTTGACGGCCATCGATCTCTCCAGCGGCGCGGAACGCTGGTCCGAGAATCTTGGCTCCGTCAGGTTCAACCAGGCGTCGATCACCACGGAGGACGGTGTCGCCACGTTCCTCTCCCAACCGTTGGAGGGGGCGCAGACGCTCCACGGCCACGACCTTGCCGACGGCTCTCAGTTGTGGACCCGGGATGCCGGCGACCTGTTTGCCCCCTTCGAGCCAGTGACCGCGAACGGCGTCATCATCGCACCCAGCAAGACCGACGGGCAGTCACAGATACAGGCCCGCAACGTCCAGACCGGCGAGCTCCTCGACAGTATCGAGAATGAGGTCGCCATCAACATGGGCGTCGCTGTCGACCGCACGTTCGTCGCGGTGGAAACGACAAGCGCGGCGGCATACGATTTCTGAGCGAGATATCCGAACCCAACGTCTCGCCGATGTCGCACACCAGCGACGGAGCCGAGAGGTCGTTCGCACACAGACTCACAGCAGCTCGCCGACGTCGCACACCAGCGACGGAGCCGAGATTCCGTTCACACGAGGATTCACAGCAGCTCGCCGACGTCGCTGCGCGCCTCCCCGAGCGGGTCCGCGTCTTCCGTCTCCAGAGCGCCCTCGACGGCGTCCCGGGCTTCGGGCAGCGGGTCCGTGCTCTCGACGTAGGCCGCCAGGGCGAAGGTGCGCTCGCCGACGCCGGCGAGGGCCATCGCGTCGCTGCGGGAGAGTCGGCCGTCGAGCCAGTCGTCGACGATATCACGCCCCGTCGGGCCGACCGGCGACACCTGCTCGCCGAGCAAGTGCAGCGTCTTGGCGGCCGTGACGGGTGGCACGTCGGCGACGTGGCCACAGTCGTCGACCGCCCGGCCGCCCGCGTACGCGTCGACGACGGTCGCCGCGGCTTCGGGGTCACAGGGGAGTTCGTCGGCGAAGGGAGCCAGGCGCTCGGCCAGCGAGTCGGCGGTGTCGTCGACGGCCGCCACGCCGCGCTCGCGCTGGCACTCGGTCACCTCGATGCCGGCGGCGATGTCGGCCAGCCCCATTGGTATCTCGTTCTGCCGGGCGGAATTTAATAGTGGCGCTCGTGGGCCCTCGTCACCGCCACATCGAGTTGACTACCTACCGGTAACCGGTAGGTGAAAATCAGCCAGAACGGCGCCAGACGGCCGCTCCCGACGGTTTTTTAACCTACCTGGCGGCCGTAGCGTCGAGTATGTCTGCGAAAACCGCTGGGTGTCCCGAGTGCGACGGGTCGCTGAAACAGGACGGCTGCGAGACGGTGTGTGCCCACTGCGGGCTGGTCGTCGGCGAGGACAGCATCGACCGGGGGCCCGAGTGGCGTAGCTTCGAGGACGACGAGACCGACAGCGCCCGGACCGGCGCGCCGCTGACCCGCTCGCGCCACGACCGCGGGCTCTCGACGGAGATCGGCCGGTCGACGCGGCTCAAGGGGCGCAAGCGACGGCAGATGGCGCGGCTGCGGCGGCAACACCGCCGGGCGCAGGTCAGCTCCAAGCGCGAGCGCAACCAGGTGTACGCCTTCACGGAGATACGGCGCATCGTCGGCTCGCTGGGGCTGTCGGCGGCCATCCGCGACCGGGCATGTGTCCTCTTCGAATCGGCCCAGAACGAGGACCTGCTGCAGGGCCGCTCGCTGGAGGGGTTCGCCGCGGCGACGGTGTACGCCACCTGCCGGACCGAGGGGGTCGCCCGCACAGTGGAAGAACTGTGTCGGGCCGCTCGCGCCGAGCCGAACGAGCTTCGGGCGGCCTACGACGCCTTGAACCGCCAGCTCGGACTGCCGACCGGCCCCATCGACCCGCGGGAGTACGTCCCCCGTTTCGCGACCGCACTGGAGCTGCCCGATGGGGTCCGTAACCGTGCAGAACAGCTCGTCGGCGAGGCACGCGAGCGCGGGCTCATCGGCGGCCGGAATCCCGCGGGCGTCGCCGCGGCGTGTCTCTACACGGCAGCACAGGAACGGGACGTCGAGCTCACCCAGGCCGAGGCGGCGGACGCGGCCGACGTGACGCCGGTGACGCTGCGGACGACCTACACGGAACTACAGGCGTAGACGGCGGCGGCGAGATTCTCGAAGGCCGCCGCCGCCACGGAGTCGGGCGCGGTCCGGTCGACGGGGCGGCCGTGGCGCTGGGCCGTCGCGAGGGCGTCGCTGTCGGGGACTGCCACGACGGGCGCCCCGAACCGGTCGGCGACGGTGGCAGTCGCCGGGTCGGCACCGACGCGGTTGAGCACCACCCGGCAGAGCCCGGCGCCCAGTTCCCGGGCGAGTTCGCGCACCCGGAGCGCGTCGGCGAGCGCGGCGGTCGAGTCGGTCGTCACCAGCACCGCCGCGTCGGCGACGGCCAGCGGCAGGCCCACGTCCGCGCGCAGGCCGGCGGGCGAGTCCACCACGACCCAGCGGTGGGTTCGGTCGAGCCGTTCGAGCGTGTCGGCCAGTTTCGTCGGGTCGACCGCCCGTGCTCCGGCGAGCGTCCGGCCACAGGGGACCATTGTCACCGGCCCGTCCTCGCGGACGGCCTCGGCGGGCGTCGCCCGGCCCGCCAGCACGTCGTGGAGGTCCGGGCCGTGGCCCGCCGGCAAATCCGCCATGGCGAGGTCGCCGTCGACGACACAGCCGTCTAACTGGGCCGCGAGGTTGTACGCGACCGTCGACTTGCCGACGCCGCCCTTGCCCCCGGTGACGGCCAGAATCATGCGAGTGTCGAGAGCGTCTCGACCGGTATCGTCGCGCCCGCCCGCCGGTCGGCGAGCCGGCGCGCCCGCCGGGCGACGAGTCTGAGCCGGCGTTCGTCTCCGGCGTCGGCCAGCGTCCGCACCTCGGCCAGCCCTCCCGCCTCCCGGACCGCGCGCGTCGCCTCCGGGAGGGTCTCGGCGGCTGCGAGCGTCTCGGCCGCGTCGGCCCGCCGTTCCATCTCGGCCAGCCACGGGCCGAGTTCCGGTGGGAGCTGTGCGGTGTGGTCGCCCTCGGCGTCCGCCTCGCGATGGGCGCCATCGCGGTCGGCCGGCGCGCCGTCGTCCACGGCCGCGGCTGCCAGGGACGCAGACGACTGCGCCTCGCTGTCGGGCGTGGTCCGTGGCCCGGCGTCGTTCGCGGTCGGCGACGAGGGCTCGGGCCCAGCGGCCGGCACGGCGTCGGCCGGGGGCGACGGGTCACCGAGCTCGCGGACCACGTCGGCGGGCCGGTCGCTACGCTCCGCCACCGGGTCGGCGTCCGGCACCGCGACCACATCGGCGAGTTCGGCCGGCGTCCCCTCGGGCCGGGCCGGCGTCGCGTACCCCAGCGCGTGCGAACCGGGAGCGAGCACGCCCGAGAACCCTGTGGCCGACCAGCCGGCCTCGGGCATCCCCTCGCTGCGCGGGGGCCACACCGGGCCGTCGAGGCAGTTCCGAACGGTCACCCGCGTGGCGGTTTCGAGCGCACGCAGGTGGACGGTGACCAGCGTCACCCCGTCGTGGTGGCTGGCCGAACAGTCGAACGTAACCATGGGACGTGGTGGTCCCGGGCTCGGATTTAAACCTCAGCACCGGACGACCGGCGCGCCCAGCCAGTCGGCGGCCGCCGTCGGGCTCCGGAATCGGTCGGTCGCCACCACGACCGGGGCGTCGGTGGTGGCGAGGCGGAGAATCGCCAGCGCGGCCGGGACCGGCGGCGCGTCGAGCGGGTCCCCGGGCCGGTCGTCAGACGCCGACCCGGGAACGGCGTCTACGGCGGTCGCGAACTCGTCGGCGACGCGGTCGACGAGCACACGACGGGCGTCCCGCCGACGGTTCGCCAGCCGGTCGGCGAGCCGCCGACGCTCCGCCTGTCGGCTCCGGTACTCCCTGGCGCGGTCGCGTCGCTGCCGGCGACTCTGTCGGGCGGCGGCGCGTTCGGTCTCCCGCTGTGCGAGCCGCTGGGTGGTCTCGCGGACGGTCGCCCTGCTGTCGGCCGTCTCGGCGTCCAGGCGCTCGCGGGCTTCCAGCCGGCCGCGGGCCGCCGCGGCCGACTCGCGCAGTTCGGTGATGGCGTCGTCGTCGACCGGCTCGCGGGCACTGGGGAGCGTCGGTTCGGCCCGGTCGAGGTCGGTCAGCTGGTCTCGTAGCTCGGCGATGGGCTCGTCGTGGGCCGTCTCGTGACCCCGCGAACGGGCGGCGGCGGCCAGCGCCGTCTTCGTCCGGAGCCCCATCGACGGGTGGACGTGCCCGCAGTAGTCGTACACCGGGCCCGGCGACGGAGCCTCGACGGCCGGCAGGGGCCACGCGCCCCGAACCGCCGCGGCCACGTCCCCACCCGCGACCGGCTGGCACCGCAGGTCGACGACCCGCCCCTCGTAGGTCGTCCCGCAGACGCGCAGCCTCACAGCTCCTCACCCCGTAGCTGGTCCGGCGCGGGAAGCTCGCGTCCGTCGGCGAACTGGCGGTACGGTATCGAGGCGACCTCGCGGTTCTCGTAGGCCCTGGCGGCCTCGCGGACGCGGGCCGGGACGTCCTCGGGCTCGAACGGGCGAACGCGCTCTAGCTGGACGTCCAGCCCGTGTTTCTCGCGGAGCCGGAGCGCCTGGAACGCGCCGAACTCCGTCCCCGACAGCAGCGCGGCCCGGCCGAACTGCCGGACCACCGACCCCTCGTGGGCCCGGCAGACGTTCCGGAGGTCGCGGCGTGCCGCCCGCGTGTAGGTGACGACCAGCAGCACTGCCCGGAATGTCGGTCCACGCCGGATTAAATTTTGCGTCGATTCTACTGCAACAAGTTCCGCCGTCGGACCGACCACGCCCCGTCCTCGCGCTCGACGATGGCGTCGAACAGCGACGCGAGCGCATCGACGGTCCGGGTGTCGTGGGCAGTGGGGTCGATATGGAAGTGCGCCCTGGCGCCGGCCGCGTACAGGTGGCCGGTGAGCGCGTTGAGGAACTCGTAGGCCGTCTCCGTGTCGACGTACTGGAGCAACACCGTCAGCGAATCGAAGCAGACGACGGCGTTCTCGTGGGTCGAGAGGGCCTGACTGAGCGTGATTCCCAGCCCGGTGAGGTCGTCCGGCGTCGACACCGTCTTGACCGTCACGTCGGCGTCGGTCGGCATATCGCCGACGGCGATGACCGAGAGTGACCCCGACGCCTCGGCCGCGCGGAAGGCCTCGACACAGGCCGACGGCGGCCGGCTGTAGGTGACCCAGAGGACGGTCGTCTCCGGCGTCGTTTCCGAGAGCAGGTCCACGCAGCTATCTTCGGGACCCATCGACGACGTACACACCAGCGCCGCAGTGGCGTCACCGACCGCCTCACGGAGCGTACTCATCGAGTAGTCTCTCATCCGCTGTCATTAAAACAGCTTCCCTCGCACGGGGGTCATACTGGTGGCTGTACGTTCGTAAAGAGATTCGCCACCCTCGGGTGGCGAATTCCGTCAGTTTGGTACTGCCACCAGTATCACTCGACCGGGGAGACGGTGAACTCGCCGGGCTCCTCTACCAGTGCGGCGACCCGGTCGCGGGCCTCCGGCGCCGAGGCCGCGAGGACGACCAGCCCGTCAGCCCGGCCGGCGCCGCTCGCTCGGTAGGCCTGCATCTCCCCTTCGAAGTCGGCCGCGTACGTTCTGAGGACGCCGCGCACGTCCGCCTCCAGCTCCGACAGCGAACAGTCGCCCCGCTCGAAGGCCGCCAGCGCGTCCTCGACGTTTCTGAGAGCGCTGATTCGGTCCATCAGGTGGTTCGGAGGTGGTCGGTGCGGGGTTCGTACACCTCGCCGCGCTGTTTGAGCTTCTCGATCTCGTGTTCGGCCTTGGACTCGTCGATGCCGACCTCCTCGGCGCGTTCGACGACGACGTCGATGGGCGCGCCCTCGTCGTACTCGTCCTCGATGTCGTTGATGATGCCGCGGATGTTCTGGATGCGGTCGCGCTGGCTCTTGGAGGTGCCCGTCTCGACCACGTCGGCGTCGAACTCGCCCGTCTCCGGGTCGACACCGATCTCTTTCAGGCAGTAGTGGGCGATCTCTACCGCGCGGTCGGCGTCGCTCTCCTCGACGGTATCGGAGAGGCGGATGCGAGCGGAGGCCTCCGCCAGTCTGACGAGCGCCTCCAGCTTCCGGGCCGTGACCGGCACCGGCGCGTCCTCGTCCTGGCCTTTCATCCGCAGGTCCACGTAGAAGTCCTCGATGCGGGTTTTGGCCTCCTCGGTCATCGTCGGGAAGCAGTTCCGCTTCGAGTAGGCGATGTACTTCCGCAGGAGTTCCGGTTCGATGGTCGGAGCCACCTCGTCGGTGACGGTGTCGACCTCCTCCTCGGTGTAGTTCGAGGTCGGGTTGTTCGTCCGGTGGGTGTGGAGTTCGCCCGCGTAGTTGGTCTGGACGATGTGCTCGGCGAGGTCCCGGTCTTTCTCCTCGTCGGGCTTGTCGGTGACCGTAAAGATGAGGTCGAACCGCGAGATGAGGGCGGGTTCGAGGTCTATCTGCTCGCCGATGGGCTCGTACTGGTCGAAGCGGCCGTACTTCGGGTTTGCCGCACCGAGGAGGGAGCAACGGGACTTGAGCGTGGCGTTGATACCCGCCTTCGAGACGCTGATGCGTTGCTGTTCGAGGGCCTCGTGCATCGCCGAACGGTCCTCGGAGTTGTGGACGATCATCCCGTTCGCGACGAAGTTGTGGGTGCCGGCGACGGTGAGGTCGTAGACGCTCGGGCTCTGCCGGGCCTCGAGTTCCTCGAGCGTGGTCGCCAGTCGGGACCGCATCGCGGTGATTCGCTCCATCGCCGCGCCACGGACCGCCTCGAATCGGTCGGTCTCGACGACACCGCGAAGCCATCGGGACACGGTCGACTGGTCGACGCCAACGTCGGCCGCGAGGGTCGCACCGGCGATGTCGTACTCGGCGAGTCGGTGCCGTAGCGTCGCCCAGTCGTCGATAGCCGGCTCGTCGTCGAGCAGGTCGCGAGCTTCGTCGACAGCTCCGTCGGTCGAACAGCCAAGCAGTTCCGCGAGTTCCTCGCGGAGCAGTTCGATTCGGTCGTCGTCGACCGTCGCCGTGACCGCCTCGACGCTGTCGACGCGGCGCCACTTCACGTCGCCGTGGACGAGTTCGCGGATCGGACCGAGGTCGGTCGATGCGGCGGTAGCGGCGATGGTCTCCAGCCGGGACTCGACAGCGTTCCGGAGGGCCGCGTCGTCGCCCCACAGCCGCGAAACACGCTGCTGGCTGTACTCGGTCCCCCCGGCGAGTTCCGACTGCGACACGTGGTAGCGTTCGCGGAGTGCTTCCAGCGTCTCCCAGTCGGCGCCGTCGAGTCGCTCGCGGTCCGCTGTTGCTTCGTGGCGGCGCGTCTCGAACCGTTCAAGGACGGTCCGGGCACGCCGCAGTGAGATGTTCGCGTCCTCATTCTCGAAATTACAGTAGGTCGCGTCGTCGAGACCACACTCGGACTGGTACAGTCGGAGCGAGTCACGGCAGTCGGCGAGCAGGTCGCCACAGGACGGAATCACGTCGAGTATCGTCCGGTCGCCCGAGACGCGCTCGACGGACGCGTCGAGCGCGTGCTGTTTCCGGTCGAGCGTGAAGCCGACGTGGCGGGCAAAGGCCGACAGCGAGTCGGCGTCGGTAATGGTGAGCGCGTACACGTCCCGTTTCTCGGCGCGTTCGCGTGTCTGTAGCTGCGAGGAGACACCGAACTCCAGCAGGAGCTGCTTCGCACCGAGCAGCAGTTCGTAGCTGGCGGAGTGGATGCGGACGTTGCGCTCGTCGACCGCCCCCTCGCTGTCGGCGAGCGCCCGGAGGAACGCCGCCTTGGCCGCCCTGGACGACTCCGTGACAGACTCGGGCAGCCGCTTGCCATCGTACGTCTCTAGGTTCATCCCCGCGTCGAGAACCGCGTCGGCGTGCTGTTTACCTGGGAGGCGTACCGTCTCGACGCCGTCCGCTCGCTGCTCGCTCGGCGGGCGGACCGGTTCGGCGTCGAAGGCGGTCCGGCAGGCGGCCTCGAAGTCGGCCAGTAGTTGCTCTTCGGCGTTGGTAAAGCGGATGCCGTAGACGCCGGCTGAACGCTCGTAGTAGACGTTGCCGTCGCCCGCGAGGTAGCCGAGAACGGACGCGAGAGCCGTCGAAATGGCGCTATCGTCGGGCATCGATGCCGTCTCGTCCGCCGGAAGCGACGCGACGCCGCCGTCGGCCGCCGGTTCGCTCAGCTCCTCGGGGACGTACACCCAGTCGCCAGCGGCCAGGTCCTCAGCGTGGCGTTCGAGCCGCTGGCCGTCCTCGCGGACGAAGAACGGATGGTCAGCGGTCGCCGTCAGCCGTTCGCCCGTCGCCAGCGTGACACGGGTCAGTTCCTCGGGTGCGTCGTACTCGTGAATCGCCGTCACGGGACGGGTGACCAGCCGTCCGTCGTCGGTCATCGTCCAGACCTCAAGGTCGCTAAACTCTCGTATAGTCCGGCCGTTAGACAGCGTCTCGACGGCCCCCGTCTCGGCGGCGTCGTGTGCGAGGTCCCGGATGCGGGAGATACCGTCGGCGCCGTGAACGAGTGTGTCGCCGGTGACACAGCTCATCTTGTCCAGCTCGTCAACGGCGGCGATACCCTGGTCCGCGAGCACCAAGGCCCCAGCTTCGAGGGTCCACTGCTGGCCGTCGCCGAAGTCGTCGCGCACAGCTGCTGCAGTGAGGCCAGCGCTCGAGGAGCCCTTGCCCGAGGTGTAGACGGAGCGGGGCGCGATTTGTTCGATATACGACAACATCTGCGATTTCCCGGTCCCAGGGTCCCCTATCAGCAACATATGGAGGTCTCCACGTATTCGCGACCCGTCAGGAAGCTTCTTGGTCACCCCGGAAAAGAGCTGGAGCATCATCGCGAGCTTCTCCTTCTCGTAGCCGTAGATGGAGGGCGCGATGGCGCCGACCATCTGATCGTAGATGTCGGACTCGTTCGAGAGCTCGACGATCTCCTTCTTGTCGGCGTCGGTGATGTCCATGTCCTCGAACTGCTCGTCCTCGATGACGATGCTGACACCGTCCATGTAGATGTCGAACATCGGGGACTTGTCCTGGTCCGAGCCCTGCTGGTCGAGCTTGAGGATGCCCGTCGCGCGGACGTGGTCGCCCGCAGTCACCGAGCCGGTGATGTCGTCCTCGACGTTGATGTCGATGGACTGTGGCGTCTCGCCGCCCCGAAGCCCCTCGGGCGACTCCTGAACTCGAATCTTCTGGGCGTCGATGAACTGCGACTGGTCCGTGTTGAGCCGGAAAGGGCCCTGGCGCTCACACCCCTGGCACTCGTGGGGTTCCTGGAAGTCGCCGGCGGCCTGCGGAATCCGGGTGAGTGTCCCACAGCGCTGGCACTCGAAGGCCGCCTCCGTGACTTTGGGCCGGACGTCCGTCGCCTTGCGGACGATCCCCTGCACCGAGATGAGGTTGCCGTGGTGTTCGTGGCGAATTTCCCGGATGTCTTCCGAGTCAGGGAGGTTCCGCACACGGACGTGGGCCTGGCCCAGCGAGACGTCGACTGGCAGGTCGTACAGTCGCAGGGCCTCCTCGGCGAACTCCTGCAGCTGGCTGGGCTTCGTGCGGTAGTCGTCGGCCAGGTCCGGGTCGAAGCGGTAGAGGTCGTCCCAGTCGATGTACAGCGACTTCTGGTCGTTGGGGTACTTCTGGGCGAGCTCACCGATCTCGTTGCGGTAGTAGTTGCGGTAGAACTCCTCGAAGCGGTCGATGAGCTCGGTGTTCTCGGCAGTCGCCATCTGAGTGTCCCAGGTTTGTGCGGGCTGACCTAAGAAGGTTCGTGTAGCGTGGTGGAAGTGGTGTGGACGGCCCGTGTCGGCGTGCCCGACAGCCGAGTCAGCGCCGGGCCGACAGTCACTCGGCGGCCGTCCCCGCCGTCGCCGACTCGTCCCGCCCGTCGGTCAGCTGCCACGCCAGCCCGTTGACCGTGACGCCGAGGACGAACAACCCCCAGGTCGCCCACCACGACTGGTACCAGAGCACGTCCATCATGACGACGGGCCCCTTCACGACCGGCCAGAGCGGTTCGATCCGCGTCGAGACGTCGGGCGCCGACAGCATATCGGCGAAGACGTGCGCGACGCCCGTGACGAAGACGGTGATGACGCCGATGACCGTCGCGCGTTCCTGGGCCCGCGCGGCGAACCACGTCGAGTCCGTGCGCTCCCCGATGCGGGTGAACGCCAGCCCGACCAGCGGCCCGAGGACCGCCGCCAACACCGTGACAGCAAGCACCGTGTGGACGACCCCGTGGTGGTGTATCCCGTCGACCCAGGCCGAAAGCGGGAGGTCGATATCGGGAAGCATCCCGAACCAGAACCCGCCGCCGACGATTAGCGCCGCGGTCCGGCGGTGGTCGACGAAGTACCAGACGGGCGCGAGCCAGAGCAGCGCCATCCCGAGGTGGCCGAGGACGTCTACCATGGTAGCGACGAGGAGGTTCAGACGGAAACATATTATTATTTCAATAATTTATAGCTGTCATCAGGCGACCCTGACCGCTAGCGCCGGGCTATGGTTGTTGTGTCGGCTGCAACGGCCAGCGGTCGTCGAACGCGTACTCTTCAGCCCAGTTGATGCTCGAATCGGCCTGTTCCGGCTCGTCGACCCGGAGTCGAATCCGTGTATCGAACTCGTGCTCGCCAATCGCGTGAAGACTGTCGAGTGCTGGCGTGTAAACGAGGAAGTAATCCACATCACCGTCGTACGTCTGGTAGGTGTTTCCGGTCGAGTTCGTGTGCTGGGACTTACCGTGAAAGTCGATTTTCCCATCATGCAACCGCCCAGTTTTGATTTGAATACGGAGTAATTCGGCTGCCGGCGTTTCGACGATGATGTCGTACCGCTGGTTATCGCTGAATGGGATAGCGACTGGTATCCCTCGCTCCTTCAGCTCCGCAATGACCCGTGCCTCTGTTGCGTCCCCCCGAACGTGTGATTTCATGATGTTCTACGTGCATTTTACGCACATTAATGTATAAAGTTGCGTAAATGCGCAACCTTCTGTGCTTAGTGCCCGGAGTCAGAACGGTCTCGCACGAAATGTCCAGAGCGCTGTTGACCGAGAAAGAGCGGGAGCGAATAGCTGGTGACCCAGAAAACGAACAGCGGCGGCACGAGGCAGTGTCACGGGCGCGCCGTCGAATTCATGAAGAGCTACCGGACGACCTCGAACTGCTCGAACGACACCACCCGACACTCTATGACGAACTCGTGTCGGTGGTCTGTGACGCTGACGAGGAGTAGACCGGGAAGAGGAGTGGGACCACCCGGATTCGAACCGGAGGAAGACTCACTACCGCTCATCTTCCAGGGTTAGAATCCGTGTCGTGACTCACGCACCGCGACTGGAGTCGGCCTCGCACACGCTTCGCGGTGCTCGGCGGTGCGGTCGTGTAGAAGTGGGACCACCCGGATTCGAACCGGGGTCACAAGCACCCAAGGCTTGGAGTATACCACTAACCCATGGTCCCGCGTATGTGAATCGTCCCGTCACGGAGTAAAGCGTTTCGTTGCGTCGGGCACCCTGTCACGCCGGAGCAAGGCCCCAGAAGTACGCGATACCGAGCGTCGTCACGACGGCGAACACCGCCTGCAGCGGCGCGCCGACCTTCAGATAGTCGGTGAAGCGATACCCCCCAGGACCGTACACCAGCAGGTTCGTCTGGTAGCCCACCGGCGTCATGAAGGCCGTCGAAGCGGCGAACGTGACCGCGAGCACGAACGCGAAGGCGTTGGCGCCGAGCTGGCCCGCGGCCTCGACGGCCACGGGAATCATCAGCACGACGGAAGCGTTGTTCGAGATGATGTTCGTGAGCAGGGCAGTGACGACGTACATCAGCCCGAGGACCAGGATGGCGGGCAGCCCCGGCGCGGCGAGGACGAACAGGTCGGCGATGAGGTCGGCACCGCCGGTCTCCTGGAGTGCGATGCCGAGCGGGATGACCCCCGCGAGCAGGAAGATGACGTCCCACTGGACGGCGTCGTACAGCTCCTGGGGGCGGAGACAGCCCGTCAACACCATCGCGAGCGCGCCGGCGAGCGCGGAGACGACGATGTGGACCTGGGTCAGCGCGGCGACGCCGACGACGGCGGCGACGATGCCGACGGCGACGGGAATCTTCGACTTGCGGTAGTCCGGGCGTTCGACCTCCTGGGCGACGATGAAATCGCGGTTGACGTCGAGGCGGTCGATGGAGTCGACGGTTGCCTGCACCAGCAGCGTGTCGCCGACTTTCAGGCGCACGCGGTCCATCCGCTGGCGGAACAGTTCGCGGCCGCGCCGCAGCGCGAGCACCGTGGCGTCGTAGCGCTGGCGGAAGTTCGAGGAGACCAGCGTCTCGCCGACGAGGGCGGAGCCGGGCGCGATGACGAGTTCGATGAGGTTCTGCTGGTCGCTGGCCCGTTCGAGTTCCGCGTCGTCGACGGCGTCGGGGATGACGTCCAGCCCGTCGAGGTCGAGCAGTTCCACCAGCGTATCGCGGTCGGTCCGGATGGCGAAGACGTCGCCGGCGCGTATCGTCTTCTGGTCCAGCGGTTCCAGGAAGGTCCGCTTGTCCCGGACCAGCTGGACGACGTCGACGTCGAGGTCGGTCTCGGCCAGGGCTTCTCGCACCGTCTGGCCGATGATAGGCGAGTCGTCGCGGACGACCACCTCGGTGAGGTAGTCGGCCATCTCGAACTCGTCGGTGAGATCCTCGCGGGGCTGGATACGGCCGGGGACGAGCCAGCGGCCGACCGTCAGCAGGTAGACGGTGCCGACGATGGTGACGACGATACCGAGCTGGGTGAACTCGAACATCGAGAAGGGGCGGCCCAGCAGCTCCGCCGACAGCTGCGAGGCGAGGATGTTCGTCGAGGTACCGATGAGCGTGAGCATCCCGCCGAACATCGAGGCATAGGACAGGGGGAGGAGGAGTTTCGACGGCGAGATATTGCCTTCGTGTGCGATATCGGTCACCATCGGCAGCAGGATGGCGACGGCGGCGGTGTTGTTGATGAACCCGGAGATAGGGCCCACGAGCCCGACCGTCGCCCCCAGTTGTTTCGTCTCGCTGTCGCCGGTCAGTGTGGCGAGTTTCGCACCCAGCAGCTGGACGATGCCGGTCCGCTGGACGCCGTCCGAGAGGATGAACATCGCGAGGACGGTGATCGTCGCCGTCGAGGCAAAGCCCGACAGCCCCTGGACGAGCGGGGAGATGTCGTCGCCCGGCTGGTGGAGGACGTACAGCGGGCGGGCGAGCAGGTTGAGGTCGACGAGGGTGGCCGTCACGGGTTCGACGGCCAGCAACGCGACCATGACGGCGATGGCGGTTACGTCGACCGGGACCAGCTCGGTCGCAAAGAGCACGAGCGCTGCAAGTATCAGGCAAAAGACGAACGCCATCGCGGGCGTAATCGGAGGCAGCGACACAGTTGCCTGGTAGACAGGGGGGAGCAAAAGCGTGGGGATTCCGGGAGCTACCCGTTCAGGTCGGAGAGCAGCGAGTCGTAGCTCCGGGCGAAGACGGGCTGTTGCTTGATGGAGGTGCCGGCCACCTTGAACACCGGGATGGCCAGCGGGCCGTCGGCGCCCTCGACGACGACGCCGTCGGTAGCGGTCTCGTCGCTCCACTCGGCGTCGAGTTCGCGGACGAGCACCTCGCCGAAGTAGCTGCCAAGCTCCGTGGAGACGCTGGTGAACACCCGGTCGTCGAAGCTATCATCGCTGCCAAAGGCCGCGTCGTCGAAGCGGTCGTCGTCCCACTCCTCGCTGACCAGCGCGTCGAGTCGTTCCAGCGAGTCGGGGGAGTAGTCGAGGTCGTACTCCGTCCAGAAGGAGACGAGTTCCTCGGCCGACTCGGCGTAAGTCGCCCGGAGGTCGTCGCCGGCGGTCGGGTCGGCGTCGTCGGCCCGCGCATCGCTGCTGGGGTCGGCCGGCGCATCGCTGCCGGAGTCGTCGGCCCGCGCATCGCCACCGCTGGCGTCGGCCGGCGGTGCGTCGTCGCTGTCGGACACCGCGGCGGCGTCGTCGGCTGTGGCGTCGGAAGCGTCGGCAGCGGAGAGGCCATCCGCCGCCGACGGCGCGTCGTCGACGGTCGGCCCCGCGCCGGTCGCCTCGTCCTCGAACAGCGACGGCCGGTCGTCGTCGGCCACATCCTCGTCGGTCCGGGTTGCCGAGTCGGTGCCGTCCGCGAACTGCGACTCCGAGGCGTCAGCCGTCCCCGAGGCGCCATCGGGTTCTGTGGCCGGGCCGGGTGGGTCGTCCCCCGTCGTCGGTTCGTCCCGCGGCTCCGACTCGTCCGACGGGGTGTCGCCCGCCGGTTCCGCCTCCTCGATGAGCGAGTCGGTCTCTTCCCCTGTCATGACGCGCTCGACGGCCTCGCGGGCGGCCTCGCTCAGGCTCGAGTCGGCCGTCGCCGGGTCGGGCACGCCGTCGGTGTCGCCGGCCGCCGTGTCCGGTTCGGATGGCTCGGTCGGCGGGACGTCACCGCTCGGCGCTCCGACTGGCGGGGATGCGCCACTCGGCTCCTCGGTAGACGGGTCGTCGTCCTCCTCGGTCGGTTCCTCGGCTTCCGGTTCGGCGTCGCTTGGTGGCCCGGAAAACAGGTCGTCCTCCTCGGTCGGCTCCTCGACAAACGGGTCCTCCTCGGTCGGCTCCTCGACAAACGGGTCCTCCTCGGTCGGCTCCTCGACAAACGGGTCCTCCTCGGTCGGCTCCTCGACAAACGGGTCCTCCTCGGTCGGCTCCTCGGCTTCCGGTTCGGCGTCGTCCCCGGTCGGTGTGTCCGGGTCGACCGTCGCCGTCTCGCCGTCGTCGGTCTGTGTGTCCTGACTGTCGGTCGCTGGCTCGGCGTTCTCGGCCGGGGGGCCGTCGAGTCCGACCTCGTCGGCGGCCCGGTCGGCGACGGCGGCGAACACCGCACCGGTGGTTATCGAGCGTTCGGCCACGTCGAAGACGGCAACGGTAGTGGTGCCGTCCGGGCCGGCGATAGTGACGCCCCAGTCCGGATTGTGCGTCCACTCGCCGTCGTAGATCCGGACGAGCACCTCGCCGAGATAGCAGCCAAAGCGAACGGTGTCAGTGGCGTAGGTCCCCGGCTTGTCCGAGGTCGCGAGGGCCTCGTCGTAGCCCGCGTCGATGGCGTCGTCGAACTGAGCCAGCGAGTCGAGCGAGAAGTCGAGCACCGAGACCTCGTCGGCGACGCCGCCCGCCCGCTCGCGAAGCGCCGACACGTCGAGGTCACGCGTGTCGACCAGCCCAGGCTGTGTCGTCGTCTCGTCCGACTCCGCGGCCCCGTCGTCGCCGCCGCCGACCACGCGCCGGATGCTATCAAACAGCCCCATGCACACCGCAAGACTGTGTGGCTACATCAAGGGAGGGGCCGACTGTTGGAAATTTGACCACACAGCGGCGACGCTAGTGCTCGTCTCGCAGTTCCATCTCGGCGACGATGTCGTAGGGGTCCCGACCCTTGCGGATGCCGTCGAGTAACTGGAACGACTCGTCGGGCGCGAGGAAGTGCCGCGTCACTGCGCGACCCAGCGGCGTGGGTTCCAGGCCGTCGATGAAGTCGTACTCGAGGAGCTTGCCCAGCGCGTGTTTCGTGGGCACCTCCCCGACCATCCGGTCGTTGAGCCGCTTGGCCGCCTTCCCGGCGACGGTGACGTTCGCGAGCGTCTCCTCGACGGCGGCGCCCTCGTCGTACCGGGTGATCACGGGCTCCATCTCCCCCTTGAGGAGCTTGAACGCGACCTCGTCCTCGGTCATCTCCATGCTGTTGTGGTAGGTGCAGTCCGGTTCGACGAGGACGTACACCGTCCCCTTGTCGTGGTAGTCGGGCCGGCCCGCCCGACCCAGCATCTGGCTGAACTCCTGGACGGTGAGCCACTCGATACCCATCGCCAGCGAGTCGAAGATGACCTGCGAGGCGGGGAAGTCCACCCCGGCGGCGAGTGCCGCAGTCGTGACCACAGCCGCCAGTTCCTGGTCGGCGAACTGCTTCTCGACGCGCTTCCGTTTCCGATTGTCGAGCCCGGCGTGGTACGGCGCCGAGTCGTAGTTCAGCTTCCGGGAGATCTGATGACAGCGCCGCCGGGAGTTGGTGAAGATGATGGTCTGGCCGCGATACCCCTTGCTCGATTTCGAGTCGAATGCCCGCTTGACCAGTTTCTTCTCGGTCTCTATCTTCTCGCGGCCGTCGGCGAAGGTGACGTGGCGCTCGATGGGGACCGGCCGCTCCTCGAACTCGATGAGTTTGGCCCGCAGTTTCTTCGCCAGCTGGCTCGGGTTGCCGACCGTCGCCGAGAGGTAGATCCACTGGGTGTCGGTGTCGGCTTCCTCACAATAGTATTTCAGCCGCGAGATGAGGCCGTCGAGTCGGTGGCCGCGTTCGTCCTCGCCCAGCGTGTGGACCTCGTCGATGACGACGGTGCCGACGTTGCCGAGGTCCTTGCCGGTCCGCAGCGCGTGGTCGATGCCTTCGTAGGTACCGACGATGATGTCGGCGCCGGGGTCGAACCGGCCGCCCTCGTCGGCGATGCGGCTCGCGCCGACACGCAAGGAAACGTCCACCATGTCGCCGTAGCGGTCCTCGAAATCGTTGTACTTCTGGTTGGCCAGCGCCACGAGGGGGACGAGAAAGAGCATCTTCCCCTCGCCGTTGAGGACCCTGTCGAGCCCGGCCATCTCGCCGACGAGGGTCTTCCCGGTCGCGGTCGCGGAGACGACGAGCTGGTCCTCGCCGTCGGTGGCGCCGTGTTCGACGGCCAGACTCTGGACCGGCAGCAGCGTCTCGAACCGCGATTCGAGGTGTTGCTGGATGCCCGGGTGGAGCCCGAGCGAGTCCACCCGAACGGGGTCGACGTCCTCGGTCGTGGCCGATATCTCGTCGAACTTCGTGAGGTCGGGGTCCAGCTGGCCCGAAAGCAAGTTCGTGATGCGGTCCAGGTCCTGGACCTCGAGCAGGAGCTCTTCGAGCCGCTCGCGGGCGTCGCCCGTGATGGCGCCGTCGAAGGCGAGCTGGCGGTCCAGCTCCTGGCTCGCACAGTCGGGACAGATGGACTCGCCGTCGGCCTCGATGGCCGTCTCGCTCGTAATCGGCGAGTACCGGCCCGCAGAGGCACAGAACCGGCAGGTCCGGACCACCTTCGCCTCGAGCTGGTAGCCGTCGAGCATCGCTTCGATGCGCTCGCGGGCGATGGGGCCGGTCTGCTGGGAGATACGGATGCGGGTCGCACGGCGGGCCAGCTCGACGAACTGATCGGGCGAACGCAACTGCTCGCCGGAGCCGTCCTCGATGCGGAGCCGGCGGGGCCGTGGCCCGGCGTCGGTCTCCTTCAGTTCGAGGACCCCGCGAAAGAGCTGCCCGCCGTCGCGCTGGCCGACGACGCGGACGTCTTCGCCGTGCTCGTGGAGGAACAGCGTCTCGACCTTCGCAGCCTGCTTCGACACGGGCGTCACTACGACGGGGGAGCTACTTTACTGGCACGGCATGGGCTCGACGTGGCAGATAGTGTCGGACGTTCAACTTTTACCCGTCGGGCGAGAAATCCGTGTATGCGCCCCGAACGACCGACAGCGGAACTGATAGCCGGAGACCGGCCGCTCCGGGGGCCCTGATCCGTGGGGGACATCGAAGTCCTCTACGTCGACCCGGAGGCGACCGCGGGGACGTCACCGCTGCGAGAACTGGTCGCCGACCCCGCTATCGAGGTCTACCGCGAAACCTCGGTCGCTGACGCGGCGGCCACGCTCCGCGAGCGGGTCGTCGACTGCGTGGTGACGGAGTACGACCTCCCGGACGGGACCGGCGTGGAGCTGGTCGCCACACTCCGGGAAGTCGCCCCCGACACCGGCGCGATTCTCGTGACGGACGAGTCGCCCGCGCTTATCGCCGAGGAGTCGCCTGGCGGACCCGTCGCCGAGTTCGTCCCCAAGAGCGTCCCCGAAGTCGGCGCACGAGTCGTGCAGCTCGTCAAACACACCGCAACCAGCCGGAGCCAGACGTCGTATCCGCTCCCACCCGACGAACGGGCACGCCTCGACGCGCTGGCGACCATCAACCTCAACGACGAACTGCTGGGGCGGGCCGTACAGCGAGTGACCGAACTGGCCACGGAACATTTCGCGGTGCCACAGAGTTCGGTCAACATCATCACCGAACGGACCCAGGAGTTCCTGGCCAGTGCCGGCGGCGAGTTCGAACCGACCCCCCGGGAGGACTCGGCGTGCACCTACACGATTCTCGACGACGGTGTCTCGGTTATCGAGGATATCGCGGCCGACCCGCGTTTTCCCGACGTCACCGACGATACGGCCATCCGTTTCTACGCGGGGGCGTCGCTCACCACTCGGGAAGGCCATCCCGTCGGGACGCTCTGTGTCTACGACGACGAGCCACGGGTGTTCGGCGAGGCCGACCGTGCCTACCTCTCCCTGCTCGCGGCCGAGGTGATGGACTGGCTGGAGGTCGCGCGCGCGCCGCAGACGGTCAACGACGGAGAGAGCGGGCAGGAGGGGGCGCCGTGACCGCGGGCGAGCACGGCGTCCGGTTCGGGTTCCCGGCGCCGCTGTTCCCGGACGGCGTCGAACCCGGCACCAACATCCTGGTCAAAGGGCCCGGGGACTCGGGGGCCCGGGAAGTGGCGCTCCGCCTGACACAGCCCGAGCGCTACCGGAACGAGGGGCGGCTCCTGCTGTCGACGGACGTGAGCGGGCGCCACCTGCTCGACTGGGCGAGCGAGGTGGGCGACGGCGTCGACCCCGAGCGGGTCGGGGTCGTCGACTGCTCGGGCATCGCCGACGAGGACCACCGCTTCGACCCGCACGACCACATCGAAGGGCCCGGCGACGTCATGGCTATCGAGATAGCCGTCGCGACCCTCTACGAGACGCTCCGGGCGAAGGGGTTCGACCGGGTCCGCATCGGCCTGTTCTCCGTCTCCGCCATGCTCGCTCACGCCGACCTCCGGACCGTCTCGCGATTTATCCATATGCTGACGGGGCGCATCATCGCGACGGGCGACCTCGGGGTGTTCTACATCGACAGCTCGCTCGACGGCGACGTGAGCGTCGAGGTTATCGAGCACTTCTGTGAGCGCACCGTCGAGGTCCGGCGGAGGGACGACGACGTGGAACTGCGCGAGGGAGACGTCCGGGACGGGAGCGGCAACTGGCGACCGCTCGACCCGCAGGCGGCGTACAGACCGCACCACCGCTCGTAGCCGCGCTGGCACACCGGCCTTATCACCGTCGCCCGCGTATGGCGGGTATGCGACGGTTCCGCATCGGGAGCGTCTTCGGCATCCCCATCCAGCTCGACCTGACCTTCCTGCTCGTCCTCCCGCTGTTCGCGTGGATAATCGGCACACAGATCGAGCAGACGGCCGACCTCCTGAACCGGTCGCTGGGTGCCGGGCTCGACCCCGTCCTCCTGACCGACGGGAGCCTCGTCTGGGTCCTGGGTGTCGTGGCCGCCGTCGGCCTCTTCACCGGCGTCGTGCTGCACGAACTGGGCCACTCGGTGGTGGCGATTCGCTACGGCTTCCCCATCGAATCCATCACGCTGTGGCTCTTTGGCGGCGTCGCCCAGCTCACCGAGATGCCCGAGGACTGGAAACAGGAGCTCGCCATCGCCGTCGCCGGCCCCATCGTCAGCGTCGCGCTGGGCGTCATCTCCTACGTCGTCTTCGTCGTCCTGCCGGGCACCGAATCGGCGGTCGTCGAGTCGGCCCGCTTCGTCTTCGCCTACCTCGCGCTCATGAACGTCGCGCTGGCGGTGTTCAACATGCTGCCGGGGTTCCCGATGGACGGCGGGCGCGTGCTGCGGGCGCTGCTGGCCCGGACCCGGCCGTACGCGCGAGCGACCGAGATCGCCGCGGAGGTCGGCAAGATATTCGCCATCATGCTCGGCCTCTTTGGCCTCTTCGTCGCGGGCAACATCTTCCTGGCGGGGCTGGCCTTCTTCATCTACATCGGCGCCGCGGGGGAGGCCCGTGAGACGTCGATGCGGGCCGACCTCGAGGGTGTCCAGGTCCGGGACGTGATGACGCCGGCGGACCGCGTCACCACGGTCACGCCCGACGTGTCCGTCCGCGAGCTCATCGGGACGATGTTCCGCGAGCGCCACACCGGCTACCCCGTCGAGGTCAACGGCGAGGTGGTCGGGCTCGTCACGCTGGAGGACGCCCGCGCGGTCAAGGAGGTCGAACGCGACGCCTACACCGTCCGCGACGTGATGAGCACCGAACTCGTCAGCGTCGCGCCCGAACTGGACGTGATGGACGCGCTGAACGAACTGCAGGACAACTCCGTCGGGCGGCTGATCGTCACCGACGCCGACGGCGAGTTCCGGGGGTTGCTCACCCGGTCGGACATCATGACCGCGCTGTCGATTCTCCGTTCGAGTGAGGAGAGTGGACTCGGGGCGAACCGGCTCCGGACGGAGACCTGAACGAGTCGAACGGCGTCGTCTGGAACGTGACTGCCGTATCGAACCGCCAGGCAGCCGCGCTAGCAGTGTGTTTGACCGGCACTGCGAACCGCCAGAAAGCCCCGGCCCGTTCGACTCGGGGGACTCGTTGCGCTCCTCAGTCGCTCCGCTCCCTCCGGTGCTTACGTCGTCCGCCTTTGCCGAACGGGCCGCCCCTTTCAGTCCCATCCAGCGCTATTTGACCAATCGGCCTGGGTGGGACTGAAAGGGGCCGGTCGCTCGACGAGCGAGACGAAGCAAGCACTGGACGAGCGAACGAAGTGAGCGAGGAAGCGCGAAGCGAGTCGCAACCGTCGAGCGACCGGGGGCTTTCCGGCGGTTTGCGGTGTCGTGGTCAGTCATCAGTAGCTCACAGCGTCCAGAGCCAGTATCCACTAGAACGGTGACTGGATGGGGGAAGGTCCTTATTCCCGTCGGCCGCATGTACGTACATGATAGACGAAACAGTCCGGGAGATAGAGGAGATGCAGACCCAGAGCTCCTCTATCGTGGCTGTCAAGGCCGCCAAGGCGCTACGCGAGCTGACCGAGCGAGAGTGCCACACCGTCGAGGACTTCAACCGCGTCGTCGAGCGCAACTCCTCGGCGCTCCAGCGGGCCAACCGCTCGCACGCGCCCCTCTATACGACCCAGCACCGCATCGTCGAGGCCGTCAAAGCGGCCGACGCCGACACCGTCAAGGAGGCAAAGGCGGCGCTGGTCGAGGCCATCGACGACGTGGTCGAGGAGGTCGAATCGAGCAAGCAGCGCGCCGCCGAGCACGCGGCCGAACTCGTCGACGACGGCGACGTCCTGCTGACTCACGAGAACTCCTCGACCGTGATGGCCACCTTCGACGAGGTGCTGAGCGCGGGCAAAGAGGTCGAGGCCTACGTCACCGAGTCCCGGCCCCGCTTCCTGGGCCGGAAGACCGCCAGACAGCTCGCCGAGCGCGACGGCGTCGCGGCGACGCTCATCACCGACGGCGCCGCGGGCCACTACCTCGCGGAGGTCGACCGCGTCATCGTCGGGATGAACTGCGTCATCGACGACGTGGTGTACAACCGCATCGGCACGCACTCCGTCGTCGCCTCGGCGGCCAGCCACGGCGTCCCCGTCACGGTCGTGGGGTCGTCCTCGAAGTTCATCGGCAGCGGCTTCACCTTCGAGAACACCTTCCGCCCGGCCAGCGAGGTCATGCTCGAACCCGCCGAGGGGTTCGAGGTCGCGAACCCGGGCTACGACGCGACGCCGACGCGGCTCATCGACTCGGTCGCGACCGAGAACGCCGTCATGGAGTTCTAGGACTCGGTCAGGGGCTCGGCCCGTTCCCGTTGTACTGTCGTCGACTCCGCCTCCGGCGCGTCGTCGGCCGCACAGTCGAGACAGTAGGCGTTCTCGCCCTCGGTGGTGGTATAAAACGGCAGGCCAGCCAGACAGAACTCCGTCCGGTAGCGCCGGAGTTCTCCCCGGTCCGTCCGCGTGTCACAGGCGACACAGCGTTCGGTTCGGTCCTCCTCGGCGCGGAAGGTACGGTGTTCGACCGTTCGCTGTCGGCCGAACGTCCGGGTCGAGTGCCGGCGGTCGAGTCGACGGCGGAATCCGGGGTTGACGAACACGCCAAAGGCGACCATACACAGCGACAGCAGTACGATTATGGCCGGGACGACCGGGTTCGACGCGGCGCCACGGGCGAACGCCAGCACGGGAACGACGACGCCGAGTCCGCCCAGTCCGACGAGGAGCCAGCCGGCCAACGCGTAGAGCAGGTTGGAGACGGCGTCTGCGAGTTCGACGCTACTGGAGGGCGACATGAGCGTGGTTTGACATTGCGAAATTATAAACTCTGGTATCGCACCGAGCGGTCGACACGACGGCGCTCACACCACCCGGAAGACGCGAATCGTGTCCCGGTCGGTCGGCTCCCGGATCAGCTGTGCGAGTCCTATCTCGGAGAAGACCGTCTTCCAGTTGCGGTGATAGAGTGGAAAGTCGTCGTCGACGTAGCTGACGGCCGTCTCGCCCCGGCCCCGCTGGGGGCTGTTGCCCTCGTTCTCCGCGGTGATGAGGAGGTCGCCCGTAATCCGCGCCAGTTCCTCGAACACCCAGGTGTCGTCGGGGTGGATGTGCTGGAGCGTCTCGACGGTGTAGACGACGTCGAAGGCGCCGTCCTCGAACTCGTCGACGAGGTCCTCGACGGCGCCGGCGTGGAAGGTCCCAACGTCGGCGAGCCGGGGGTACTGCTCGGCCATGGTGTCGAAGGCCTCGGCGTTGATGTCGATGCCGGTGAGGTTCTCGTAGCCCTCGCGCCGGAGCTGTTCGAGGTGGCGCCCGGAGCCACAGCCGACCTCCAGAATCGCGGCGTCGTCGGCGACGTAGTGGCCCAGCACGTCACGGAGCGTCTCGCTGACCTCGTTGGGCCCGATGTCGGCGTAGTACTCCGGGGAGTACTTGCCCGACCGCTCGGCCCAGTCCCGACGGACGTCCTCGGGGTCCATACCGTCGGGGAGGCCGCTGGCCATAAATAAGCTGGCGGTCGCGCGGGACCGGGTCGGCGAACGGCTCATACATCGGGCGCGAGAACACGACACATGGAGTACGGCGTGACCGTCGGCGACTCGCTGGACCGCCTGGAAGCGACCGCCGAGGGCTTCGACTTCGTGGAGTTCGGGCTGGGTGAGGCCCTCGACATCCCGGAAGCTATCGACGACGCCGCCCTCGACGCGGCACTGGCCGACCGCGCGCTCGTCGTCCACCTCCCGTTCAAGCAGGACGTGGCGACGCCGGTGCCCGAGATAAACGACGCCATCGTCGCCTACCAGGAGCGCCTGCTGGAGTGGGCAGCGGCCCGTGGTGCGCGCAAAGCCGTCCTGCACGCGACAGTGAGAGACCCCTACGACACCGGGTTGCGCGAGACGGCCGCCGAGCAACTCGCCCGCATCGTCGCGGCTGGGGAGGCCCGCGACGTCGAGGTCGTCGTCGAGAACGTCGGCCACCAGTCCCACGGCCTCCAGCTCTCCGTGCTGGGCGAGCTGGCCGAGGACGCGGGCGCGTCGGTGTGTTTCGACGTGGGCCACGCGTACATGGAGGAGGGAAACGACGGTATCGAGCGGTTTTGCAAGTACTACGGCGACCTGGTCTCTCACCTGCACGTCCACGACGTCCGCGGGCGCGGCGACACCCATATGCCGCTGGGCGCGGGGGAGGTCGACGGCGGCCTCGTCGGACAGTATCTCGACGGGTTCGACGGCACCGTCGCCGTCGAGGTGTTCACCGACGACGTGGCGCTACTGCACGATAGCGCGAGTCGCGCGGCGGCGTGGTTCGGCGAGACACCGTGACTCGGGCCGAGCCGGCGCCCGGCTACGGGGCCCGGACGCAGTGTGTGTCCGGGTCGTAGTCGACGAGACCCAGGTCGGCCATCAGCGGCAGGTGTTTGTGATGGAGCGTGATGCGGACCGACTCGGCGGTCGCCGGCCGCGGGCTGTCCGTCCCCGTCTCGCGGTCGCGGACGGCGTCGGCGAGTTCGTCGAGCCCCGTGGGGAGAGAGTGCTCGTCGAGAACTCGGAGCGCGACGCGCCGGCGTTCGGCCGCGAGCAGTCGGTGGCGTTCGGTCCGCGTGAGAGCCGGGAGTTCAGTCGCGTCGTCGACGAGGTCGGTCGGCTGCGGCGTGGGAAAGTCGTTCATGATCAGAGAGGTGTGGTGTACCGTGGGGAACGACTGGCGCGAACCTAAGCATAGTCTAGAACAAACTAGAGTGGATTCCGTCACAGTACCCCGTCAACAGCGAGATGTTGCGAGCTGGCTGTCTAGCAGTTGCCGCCAGTTGCGTCCCACGTCAGAACCGTAGCGTCACGACGAAGCGACTCCGCCGGCGGAGGGTTCTTGTAACACCGCTATCATACGAGAGGTGATGCCACACCAGCGGTTATCCGAGGCCCTAGAGGAGACGCTCTCGCTGTTCGAGGTCGCCGGACCGCCACTCGCGACGAGTGAGGTCGCCGATCGGGTCGGCGTCGGGCGGCGAAGCGCGTACGAGCGCCTGGAGCGCCTGGTCGAACGCGGCCGCCTCGAGACGAAGAAGGTCGGGTCGAGCGCGCGCGTCTGGTGGCGACCGGCCCCGGACACAGCCGCGGCGTGGGACACCGACAGTGTCGCCGAGGGCGTCCTCGAGAACGCGGACGTCGTCGCCGTGTTCGTCGGCGAAGGCGGGACGGTCGAGCGGGTGACCGGTGGCGCCGAGCGGTACTTCGGGCTCGACCGCGACCGCGTCTGTGGCGCGGGTTACCGGACGCTGGTCGAAGCACATCTGGCACCGGCCCTCGAAGACGGTTCGGCGTTCGTCGAGCAGGTGTCTGACCCGGCCTGCGACGAGCGGACCGAGTGGCACGTGACCGGCGACGACGGGCGCGAGGAGCGCTGGGTCGAGCGGCGGTGTGAGCACCGCGATGGGGGCCACGTCGAGCTGTACCGCGACGTCACCGAGCGCAAGCGGGCCGAACGGGCCCACGAGCGACAGCGTCGCCAGTTCGACTCGCTGGTCACGGCGGTCGAGGAGTACGCCATCTTCAAGCTCGACGCCGACGGGCGGGTCCAGACCTGGAACGCCGGGGCCGAGCGCATCAAGGGGTACGACGCGTCGGAGGTTCTCGGCGAACACGTCGCCACGTTCTACACGGCCCCGGACCGGGAGGCCGGCGTCCCGGAACGGAACCTCGCGGCCGCGGCCGAGCAGGGAGCGATCGAGGACGAGGGGTGGCGAGTGGCGGCCGACGGGTCGCGCTTCTGGGCTAACGTGACCATCACGGCCGTCCGGGACGACGACGGGGAGCTGACAGGGTACGCGAAGATAACCCGCGATATGACCGAGCGCCGAGAGCGCGAGCAGGCGCTCCGGCGCGAGCGTGACCTCACGGCGCGGCTGTTCGAGACGGCGCCCGTCCCGCTGGCGCTGTTCGACGCCGACGGCTCGCTCGACCGGATGAACTCCGAGGGCCGCCAGGCGCTGGGTATCGACGACGCGGGAGCGCGGGAGTTTCGCCTCGAGGATATCGAATACGCCGACGCCGACGGGACGCCCCTGACCGCCGCGGACCACCCGGTCAACAGCGTTCGCGAGACGGGCGAGCCGGTCTCTGAACGGCTGGTGCACCACGAGACGCCCGAGGGCGAGCGCCAGTGGGTCAAGCTCAGCGCCGCCCCGCTGTTCGACGAGTCGGGCGAGCTCGAGCGTATCGTCGTCGCCGGCGAGGATATCACGGCGCTCCAGCGGGCAAAGGACCAGCTGGAGCGCCAGCGCGACGAGCTGGAACGCGAGCTCCGCGAGGTGTTCGGTCGCATCGACGACGCCTTCTTCGCCGTCGACGACGGCTGGCGGTTCGTCCACGTCAACGAGCAGGCCGGGGCGATGCTGGGCCGGTCGGCCGGTGATCTCCTCGGACGGAACCTGTGGGAGGCGTTTCCGGCCGCCCGGGGGACGACGTTCCAGCGCCAGTACGAGCGAGCGCTGGAGCGCCAGGAGTCGGTCACCTTCGAGGAGTACTACCCGCCGCTTGACACCTGGTTCGAGGTGAGCGCTTACCCCTCCGAGAGCGGGCTCT